>Ga0308159_1000198_pt1 | contig 192965 bp, 156 predicted proteins | sample PhyCR1_FD_201040 | JGI IMG/M metagenome (GOLD analysis project Ga0308159, IMG submission 201040) | Phyllosphere microbial communities from UC Gill Tract Community Farm, Albany, California, United States - DLSLC.R1 | ecosystem: Host-associated > Plants > Phyllosphere > Unclassified | place...
AAAAAGATTGCAGCGGATAGCGGGAAATAGCTCCTGATTATTATTCAAATAACAAATACTGAAATCTCAAATTCCAATCTATGCGTTGAAAGACTTCGACTTCGCTCAGCAGGACAAAAACTTTGCTACTATATATATGTATAAAAAAAACCGACAGGTTTTAAAAACCTGTCGGGTTGGAAATGTTAGCTACTCTTATATATTAAGTAGAGTTGAAAAACTGTACTATAATATTATTATTATTGATTCAAAGCATCTATTACTTCTTTTGTGATTTGAATACTTTTTAGTTTTGCCTCGTGATCGAAGATTGGACTTGTTATCATCAATTCATCGATTTTGGCATATTGGATAAATTTTTTCAAATCAATTATCAATTGTTCTTTGTTTCCGGTAAAGGTTCCAGCAGTCATTTGATCGACATGAAAACGTTCTTGTTCGTTCATGATATCATCTAATGAAGGAACTGGGGGCTGTAACCCTTTGCGGTCGTTTCTTATTAGATTCAAAAACATTTGATATAAACTGGTAGACAAAAGCTCTGCTTCTTCATTTGTGTCTGCTGCAATTATATTTAAACAAGACATTGTTTTTGGTTTATCTAAAAACTCTGAGGGTTGAAAATTTTCTCTGTAAAATTCGAAAGCCTGAATCATTAGTTTTGGTGCAAAATGTCCGGCGAAAGCATAAGGCAATCCATAAGCTGCTGCCAAAGCCGCGCTGTCCATACTTGAACCCAGAATCCAGATTGGTATTTTCAGACCTTCAGCTGGAAATGCGCGGACTTTTCCTGTGGCATTTTCGGATGAAAAGTATTCTTGAAGTTTGCTTACGTTCTGTGGAAATCGTTGTGCTTGATCGAAAAAATCTTTCCTGATTGCTTCTGCAGTTGGCTGATCTGTTCCTGGTGCTCTTCCTAAGCCTAAGTCAATTCTATTTGGATAAAGCGTTTCTAAGGTTCCGAATTGTTCTGCAACTACTAAAGGAGAATGATTTGGCAACATGATTCCACCAGAGCCTACACGAATGTTTTTTGTCTGGCTTGCAACATATCCTATCAAAACTACTGTTGCTGTGCTGGCAACGTGTGCCATATTATGATGTTCTGCGAGCCAAAAGCGTTTGTATCCTAATGTATCTGCTAATTGCGCTATGTCTTTTGTTTTTTGAAATGTTTCTGAGGCATTGCTATCCTGAGTAATGATAGCGAGGTCTAATAATGAGACTGAAATTGGATTTTTCATATAAAATAATGCTAAGGTGTAAAATTACGCCATTTATACGAATGCCTTTTACTTTATAATGTTAATAGAATTATAATATTTGTCCCTACAAATGTTACCTCTACAATTGTATCAAAATTAGTTTGTGATTTGTTTTACCATCACCTTCTATTTTTAGATTTTTATCCGATTGTATTTCAAATTTTGATGCAGTTTCTACATTCAATGAGATATCGTAATTTCGAAAAGTCTCTGGGATTTCCGGAAGCTGAATCGTTACTGTAACTTCTTTATTTTTCTGTTGAAAATCAATTTTTATTCTATCTCTCAACCAAATGTATTCGTAAACTTCTTGCCAAGGCGCCATCCAGATTGAATCATTTCCTTTTAAACCATATTTATTGGAAAGTGTAGTCATATAATATTTGAAATCAGGAAAACGCATACTTAAATTCCACAGATTTGTATTTCCTGTTCCGTGTGTGAATTCGTTAAACCAAACTTGGGTTGATTGCTTTACGATAGAATCTATAGTTTTCAGATACTTATCAATGGTTTTAAAATCTGTTGTGTCATTTGAACTCTGCACAAAAGTTCTGGCTGAAATCAATTTATCCAAATTCAATTTTGAATTTACTTTATAAATTGGACCTTTTCCATAATAAGATGCTATCGAAAAATGTACGTTATTTAGCGCGTCTTTTTCATATTCTAAATAATATTTCTCGTCTCCTTCTCCACCCGGAACCACGAAATGGGACATTTTAAAATCTAAATTTTGCTTTATGGAAGTTGTATTTTCGGTTACTTCTGTTAAATAATTAGTTCCATGTTGTGTGGCGTGATGAAAACCGTGGTTCAAAATATCCCAGCCCGCATTATACATTTCTTTTACCTCAGCCCATGAAAGATGTCCGCGATTTTCGGGTAAATCACGAACTGAGCCCCCATTGATTGCTAATGCTAATTTAAACGGAATTTTATTTCCGATTCCGTCTGAATAAAAAAGTCCTTCTGAAGTTGTTCCGTCTCCACCTTGATCGATTTTCCATTCATTAATTGAAGAATTGCTGATTTTCCCTCCATTCAATAAAGGAAAAGCTGTCAAATAAGCCGATCTGTAACCATCGTCGAGCGTAAAACTATAGGCAAAATGTTTGTTGTATTTTAAAGGAGAAACGGCGATTTTAACTTTATCAGCCGACTTTAATTTTAATTTGAATGAAATAGTCTTCGTTTTTAAAGAATCTTTTTCAATAATTTCGTTTGAAAAACTATTAACACTGCCAAAAATTAAGACAGTTAATATAAGCAGAATTCGTTTTGACATAATTTTTTAGTGGTTCATTTTGGATCTAAAAGTACATTTCTTTTCGAAAGAAAATTTCAAAGTGAATTATTAACCTAAAAATAATTTCTACTAAATCAAAAAAGTGAACAAATTTTAAACTTAAATTTGTGCGTCAAATACCAAATTTGATTTTAGCATATCTGCAAATGACATACAAAATTTTAATTATAGACGACGAAGAAAAACTGAGAAGTCTGTTGGTTCGTATTATCAAATCGGAAGGATTTGAAGTTTTTGAAGCGAAAGATTTAAAATCTGGTTTTAAAAAACTGGAACAAACCGATATTGATGTTGTTTTGTGTGACGTAAAACTGCCGGACGGAAATGGTGTTGATTTTCTTCAAAACATAAAGGGAAGTTTTCCTTTAACGGAAGTTATTCTGCTGACGGCCTTCGGAAATATTCCTGACGGCGTTCAGGCGATGAAAAATGGCGCTTTCGATTATATTGTAAAAGGAGACGATAATGACAAAATTATTCCGCTTCTTTATAAAGCTGTCGAAAAAGTGCATTTGCAGAAAAAAGTGCAACAACTAGAAAAACGTATTGGCGATAAATATTCTTTTAGTACCATAATTGGAAAATCAAAAGGTATTGAACAAGTTATTGATCTTGCCCAAAAAGTAGCCAAAACCGATTCGACTGTTTTATTGACTGGCGAAACGGGAACTGGAAAAGAGGTTTTTGCGCAAGCGATTCATGAAAATAGCAATCGAGTTGGAAAATCTTTTGTGGCGTTGAACTGTAGTACTTTTAGCAAAGAAATTTTAGAAAGCGAGCTTTTTGGTCATAAACAAGGCGCTTTTACAGGGGCTTTGAAAGATAAAAAAGGTTTTATTGAAGAAGCAAATGGTGGAACATTATTTTTGGATGAAATTGGAGAAATGCCAATTGATCTTCAGGCAAAATTATTACGTGTTTTAGAAACCAGCGAATATATTCCCGTTGGAGATACGACTTCTAAAAAATCAAATTTCAGATTAATTGCAGCGACAAATCGTGATTTAAAAGAAGAAAGCGAGGCACATCGTTTTCGTTCTGACCTGTATTTTCGTTTGAATATTTTCGAAATCAAACTGCCTTCTCTTAAAGAAAGAGTTAAAGATATCCCGTTGTTGGTTAATTATTTTGTTAAACAATTCTCAGAAAAAACCAATAAAAAAACTTTACAAACTTCCGTTGATTTTATAGAAAAATTAGAGAATTATTCCTGGCGGGGAAATATTCGTGAACTCAAAAATATAATCGAGAGATCTGTTATTTTAAGTAACGGCGACACTTTGACTTCTGATGTTCTGCCTTACGAAATGCAGCATCAAACGGAAAAAACCAACAAATCGATGTCTGCTTTTTCGATGCAGAGTATTGAGAAACTGCATATTCAAAAGGTTTTAAATTATACCAAAGGAAATAAGGCAGAAACGGCTAGATTACTGGAAATTGGTATTGCGACTTTATATCGAAAAATTGAAGAATATGGGATTCAATAGAATAAATTCGAATTTTTTTAAATTCTAAATTCCAATACCTCACTTTTAAAATCATTTCATCGTTTACGTTCCTGAAAGGTTTAAAAAACCTTGTAGGTTTAATTCTCAATAACTCAAAACACTAAATATTTACATAGAATACCTACAAGGTTTTGAAAACCTTACAGGAGACGAATAAAAATAAACCTTATCATTTCAATAAAAGCTTATCATTTTGATAGGCTTTTTTTATACACAAATTTTGGCACAAAGTAATATTCTCTTATTATACAACACTTTACACATTACTTGACTTTTTCGGAACATATTTTGGCATAAGGTGGAAGAACATTAAAATTTCATCCAAATGAAAAATCAAGTTACCTCAATCTACAAACAAGCCGAACGGTTTGCCGAAATCACTAAAAAATCAATCATATCTGGCAATATCGTTCGGGCTAAAAAATGTTTAGCACTTGCTGAGCGGTTATTTGTAACAGGAAGCATCGAAACTAAAAATGCTATTTCAAATGTGTACATTTTCTCTGTTTCGTCTTTTATGGAAATGCGCCACTGCAACATTTCGCATCTTTTCCCACAATCATTAAAAGCAGAATACATCAAGCAGGTTAATACTTCTGGAGTCTAATGATGAAAAATGTAATCTGTAAAATGTAAAATGTCTTTTCACATTACTCAGATTATATCATCTAACAAATAACATTTTACATCTCACAATAAAAACAATTTTATGATCACTTTTCTTTTACTCGGACTAGCCGTTTTACTGTTTGCTGTTTGTTTTCTCTCTGTTGAATTCTTTGAAAAAATCTAAATCATGACTGCACTTTTTATAGTTTCCATCACCGTTTTCGTCTACTTGATTTACGTATTAATCAAACCCGAAAAATTTTAATAAGTGTGAAATGTCAAAAGTGAAATGTTAGATGTCTTTCATTTTACAAATCACATCTCACTTTTCACAACTACACATTTCACAATTAACAACTCACACATTATGAATACAGAATTACTAGGTGTCATAGGTATTTTTCTCCTAACCATTGTTTTAGCCATTCCTTTAGGAAAGTATATTGCTAAAGTATTTTTAGGAAGCAAAACGCTTCTTGACCCGATTTTCAATCCAATTGAAAAATTTGTTTTTAAAATCAGTGGTATCAATCCGTCTGAAGAAATGAACTGGAAACAACATTTGAAAGCACTTTTAAGCATTAATATGCTTTGGTTTTTTCTTTGCTTTTTTGTCTTGCTTTTTCAAGGTTCTTTACCATTAAATCCGGATAACAATCCTTCAATGTCACCCGATTTGGCATTTAATACCGCTATTTCATTTGTAGTAAATTGCAACTTACAGCATTATTCTGGTGAAACTGGTGTTTCGTACCTATCGCAAATGGTCTTGATGTTTTTACAATTTGTTTCTGCAGGTGTCGGAATCGCTGCTGCTGCAATGGTTTTTACCGCTATGCGCGAAAGAACCACAGAAAAGTTGGGGAATTTCTACAACTATTTTGTAAAAAGCTGTACTCGTATATTATTACCGCTTTCAGCAATCGTAGCTATTGCTTTAGTTTTTAGCGGAACACCTATGACTTTTGAAGGGAAAGATACTATCACTACTTTACAAGGCGACCATGTTGAAGTTTCACGCGGACCAGCGGCTGCTTTTATTGCGATCAAGCATATCGGTACAAACGGCGGTGGATTCTTTGGAGCTAACTCTGCTCATCCTTTAGAAAACCCTACTTATTTTACGAATGCGGTTGAGCTTTGGGCACAAATGATTGTTCCGTTTGCGATGATTTTCGCGCTTGGTTTCTTCCTTAATAAGAAAAAATTCGCTTATATCATTTTTGCTGTTATGACAGTTGGCTTTTTACTTTTAGTGATTCCAACCATGTCAAGCGAAATCAGCGGAAATCCTGCTATCGAAAAAATGGGGGTTTCTCAGTTAAACGGAGCAATGGAAGGAAAAGAAGTTCGGTTTGGTCCCGCTATTTCAGGTTTCTGGAGTATTGCTACAACGGTAATTTCTACAGGTTCTGTAAATAGTATGCACGATAGTTCGATGCCAATGTCTGGCGCTATGCAGTTATTAGCCATGATGGTCAATGTATTTTATGGTGGATGTGGCGTTGGTTACCTCAACTTTTACATTTTCATTATTCTGGCTGTCTTTATTTCCGGTTTAATGGTTGGGCGAACTCCTGAATTTCTTGGAAAGAAAATCGAAGCCCGGGAAGTAAAAATTGCAGCTTTTATCGCTATTCTTCATCCTTTATTGATTTTGGCAGGAACAGCTTTGGCTTCTTATTTTGCTGCACATGATACGGCAATGGGATATTGGTTCAGCGGAAATGCAACGGGCTGGCTAAACAATCCCGAAAATCATGGATTCTCTGAAATGTTATATGAATACACTTCGAGCGCTGCTAACAACGGTTCTGGTTTTGAAGGTTTAGGCGATAATAATCCTTTTTGGAATATCACTACGGGAATTGTTTTACTGTTAAGTCGTTTCATTCCAATTATTGGACCATTGGCAATCGCAGGTTTATTAGCAAACAAAAAATACATTCCGGAAAGTGCAGGAACTTTAAAAACGGATACAACGATTTTCGGAATCATGATTTTTGCTGTGATTGCTATTATTGCTGCTTTATCTTTCTTCCCAGCTTTGGCTCTTGGTCCTTTAGCAGAATATTTTACACTGAAATAATGTTCCCTAATTAGATAACATAGCCCAAGGTTTCAACCTTGGGGACAAAGATTGCGATATACGTTGCGCCCCAACGGTTGAAACCGTGGGCTATGTCTATAATCTATGCGTTTGTTTCGCACAACATTTAACAAATAACATTTAACTTTTTACAAGAAAATGACAACTAATAAATCCACATCATTGTTTGAAAGCCAGCAGGTAAAAGAAGCTTTACTGCAGTCTTTTGTAAAGCTGAATCCAAAAATGATGATAAAAAATCCGGTAATGTTTACCGTAGAAATAGGAACTGCAATTATGTTTGCTGTTTGCGTTTCGATCTTAATGGGCGCGACCGATCAAGGCAGTTTTATTTACAACTTAATTGTTTTTCTAATTTTATTGGTAACGCTTTTGTTTGCCAATTTTGCCGAAGCTATTGCCGAAGCCAGAGGAAAAGCACAAGCCGACAGTTTAAGAAAAACCCGTGAAGAAACTCCTGCAAAACAGATTCTGCCAAATGGAGAAATCAGAAATATCAGTTCTTCTCAATTAAAAAAAGACGATATTTTCATTTGTGAAGCCGGCGATTTAATTGCTGCCGACGGAGAAATCATTGAAGGTCTTGCCACAATTGACGAAAGTGCGATTACTGGAGAAAGTGCTCCTGTGATCAGAGAATCAGGCGGAGATAAATCGTCTGTAACTGGAGGAACAAAAGTTTTATCTGATAAAATAAAAGTAAAAGTAACTTCTGAACCTGGCGAAAGCTTTTTGGATAAAATGATTGCTTTGGTGGAAGGTGCGAGTCGTCAGAAAACGCCAAACGAAATTGCGTTGACTATTTTATTAGCGGCTTTTACCTTAATCTTCGTAATTGTCTGCGTTACCTTAAAACCGTTTGCGGATTATGCGAATGCTCCTATTACTATTGCTGCTTTTATTGCGTTGTTCGTTTGTTTGATTCCGACCACAATTGGAGGTTTGCTTTCTGCAATTGGAATTGCGGGTATGGACAGAGCTTTGCGTGCCAACGTAATTACAAAATCTGGTAAAGCGGTTGAAACGGCTGGAGATATTGATGTTTTGCTTTTGGATAAAACGGGAACAATCACCATAGGAAACAGAAAGGCAACAAATTTTTACCCAACAAAAGGAATTTCGTTTGATGATTTTGTGAAATCTGCGGTATTGAGTTCGCTTGCAGATGATACTCCGGAAGGAAAAAGTATTTTGGAATTAAGTGAAATGATCGATGTAAAAAACGAAACGAAAGCCAGCTTTTTACAAACTACTTCTGAAATCTCACAAACAATCAAATTTACTGCCGAAACCAGAACTTCGGGTGTAATCTTAAAAGACGGAACCAACATTAGAAAAGGTGCACAAGACGCTGCTAAAAAAATCGCAGCACAAGCCGGAAATGCTTTTCCTGAAGATACTCTACAACAGGTTATTACTATTTCGTCTAATGGAGGAACGCCTTTGGTTGTTCTTAAAAACGATAAAATTCAAGGTGTTATCGAATTGCAGGATATCATTAAAACCGGAATGAAAGAACGTTTTGAACGCTTGCGCAGAATGGGAATCAAAACGGTTATGGTTACGGGAGATAATCCACTGACAGCCAAATTTATTGCTGAAGCAGCAGGTGTTGATGACTTTATTGCCGAAGCGAAACCTGAGGATAAAATGAACTACATCAGAAAAGAGCAAGCCGAAGGTCGTTTGGTTGCGATGATGGGTGACGGAACAAATGATGCTCCTGCCCTTGCCCAAGCGAATGTTGGTGTTGCCATGAACAGCGGAACGCAGGCTGCAAAAGAAGCCGGAAATATGGTGGATCTTGACAATGACCCAACCAAACTAATCGAGATTGTTGAAATTGGAAAACAGCTTTTAATGACTCGCGGAACTTTAACTACTTTCTCTATTGCCAATGACGTTGCCAAATATTTTGCGATTGTTCCTGCTCTTTTTATTACTGCGATTCCTGCGTTACAAGGGTTGAATATTATGCACTTGCACAGTCCTGAAAGTGCGATTTTATCGGCTGTTATTTTTAATGCGATAATCATCCCGATTTTGATTCCGCTTGCGCTAAAAGGTGTTGAATATCGTCCGATTGGTGCGAGCGCGATTTTAAAACGTAATCTTTTGATTTATGGTTTAGGAGGATTGATTGTTCCTTTTATTGGAATAAAAGTAATTGATTTAGTAGTTGCTCTTTTTATGTAAGGTTCTGAGGTACTAAGATTCTAAGGAACTAAGTTTCCTTTAGAATCGTAAAATTTCGAATCTTCAAAAATTAATATAAAAAACATTGGTTCTGAATTGCTAAGCTTACAGAAAAAACTTAGAACCTCAGCAACTCAGAACCTTAGAACCTCAAAACAAATGAAAACAATATTTTCACTCTTAAAACTTACTGCGGTTACTTTAATATTATTCGCAGTTATTTATCCTCTTGCGATTTACGGAATCGCACAAATTGCTCCTAATCAAGGAAAAGGAGAAACTATTTCGGTTAACGGAAAAGTGGTTGGTTATCAAAAAATCGGACAGAAGTTCGATAAATCAAATTATTTCTGGGGAAGACCTTCTGCTGTTGATTACAACGCGGCAGGAAGTGCAGGAAGTAATAAAGGACCGAGTAATGCTGAATATTTGGCTTTGGTTCAAAAAAGAATTGATACTTTTTTAGTGGTTCATCCTTATTTGAAAAAATCTGAGATTCCATCTGATATGGTTACGGCTTCAGGAAGTGGTTTGGATCCGAATATTTCTCCGCAAGGTGCTTTGGTTCAAATTAAACGTTTGGCTAAAGAAAGAAATTTAGCTGAAGCTAAAGTAAAAGCTTTGGTGGAATCTAAAATTAATACCGCTGTTGTTGGACCTGAAACTGTGAATGTTTTGGAGTTGAATATGGCTTTGGATAAGCTTCGCTAAAGATGCTATCCCGAAACTTCGGGACTGAGATACTAAGTTGCTAAGGTTTTTCTCCTGCAAGGTTTTCAAAACCTTGTAGGTTTGACAAAGTGATTTCGCCATTTTATGTCATTGCGAGGAACGAAGCAACCACATTTACAAAATCAACTTTATGACTAATTGTTAGTGAGGTTGCTTCGTTCCTCGCAATGACATACTAACCCTTAAAATTAAATACCTAACAGGTTTTGGAAACCTGTTAGGATACTAAACGCCCTTTTACCCCAAATGCCCTAGCCCCGATAGTAGTGGAAATCCTTTTGTGCCCGTCCCGAGGCTTCGGGAGGCATAAAAGATTGAAACGTCCCGAAGCCTCGGGAGCGGGATTAGCTCCTAAAAAATCTAATAAATAAATAACTTAAGAGGATGAGATTGCTTCGTTCCTCGCAATGACAATTAAAAATGAAAAAAATAATACTTACTGCTTTAATCGCATTTGGTTTTAGCAATTTACATGCACAAGAAGAATCTAAAAGTCCGTTTACGTTTTCGGGATATGTTGAGGCTTATTATAGTTATGATTTCGGGAAACCGGAAAATCATACACGTCCGGGATTTATTTACAATTACAACCGAAGCAATGAAGTGAACCTGAATTTAGGTATGGCTAAAGTGAATTATTCGAAAGACAATATCCGTGGAAATTTTGCTTTGATGGCAGGAACTTATGCACAATATAATATGTCGGCTGAACAGGATTTACTGAAAAATATTTATGAAGCGAATGTTGGTGTGAAGATTTCTTCGAAACATAATTTATGGATTGATGCGGGAATTATGCCGGCGCACATTGGTTTTGAAAGTGCCATTGGGAAAGACTGTCAGACTTTAACTCGAAGTATTCTGGCTGAGAATTCTCCTTATTATGAAGCGGGTGTAAAAATTGGTTACACTTCTGAATCGGGCGAATGGTATTTGGCTGCGATGTATTTGAACGGCTGGCAGCGAATTCAGAAAATAGACGGCAATCAAACTCCGGCTTTTGGAACGCAGGTTACGTATAAACCTTCGGATAAAGTGGTTTTGAATTGGAGTACGTACGTTGGAAATGAACAACCCGATTTGGATAAAAAATGGCGTTATTTCAATAACTTCTACGGACAGTTTAAAGTAGCTGAAAAAGTAAACATGACAGCTGGTTTTGATATTGGTAATCAGCAATCGGCTAAAAACAGTAATAAATATGATACATGGTTTTCGCCTGTTTTGATTCTGCAATACAAACCTACAGATAAAATTCAGCTGGCAGCACGAGGCGAATATTACAGCGACGAAAAAGGTGTAATTATAGCAACAGAAACGCCAAACGGATTTAAAACTTACGGTTTTTCAGCTAACTTTGATTACTTAGTTTCTGATAATGTTATGTTTAGAATTGAAGCTAGAAATTTGTCAAGCAAAGATGAAATTTTTACCAAAAACAATCTGCCAACAGATACGAATACTTTTGTAACGACTTCTTTGGCAATTAGTTTCTAATTATGTGAAATGGTTTCTGTAAAATGTGAAATGTAGCATTCAATCATTTTACATTTTACAGAAAACTTCTTACTCTCAAAAAAAATGGAAAACGAAAATAACGCACAGCATTTTCTGGATTTGATTCAGAAATCCCGGAAAGGGAAATTTAAAATCTACATTGGGATGAGCGCTGGTGTGGGTAAAACTTTTCGCATGCTTCAGGAAGCGCATTCGTTATTAAGAAACGGAATCGATGTAAAAATTGGCTACATCGAAACGCATATGCGGAAGGAAACGCATGAACTTTTAGCAGGTTTACCCATAATTCCGCGGCGTACCATTTTTTATAAAGGAAAAGAACTCGAAGAACTCGATGTTCAGGCGATTATCAACCTTAGACCAGAAGTCGTTATTGTTGATGAATTGGCGCATACAAATATTGAAGGAAGCAAAAATGAAAAACGCTGGCAGGATGTTCTGGAAATTCTGGAAGCTGGAATTAATGTGGTTTCGGCAGTTAATATTCAGCATATTGAGAGTTTAAATTCAGCGGTAAAGCGTATTACAAATATTGACGTTCAGGAAAGAATTCCAGATAATGTTTTGCGTCTGGCTGATGAAGTCGTGAATATCGATTTGACTTCGGAAGATTTGATTGCACGCTTAAAGGAAGGGAAAATTTATACGGCAGATAAAATTCAGACGGCATTAACTAACTTTTTTAAATCGGAACAAATTCTGCAATTGCGTGAATTGGCTTTGAAAGAAGTGGCAAGTCAGGTCGTTCGGAAAGTTGAAAATGAAGTTCCGCATCTGCATGCTCTACGACATGAAAAATTACTGGCTTGTATTAGCAGTAATGATAAAACGGCTAAAATTGTGATCAGAAAAGCGGCGCGTTTAGCGAGTTATTATAATGGAAGCTGGTATGTATTATATGTTGAAACTCCGCAGGAAAGCACTACAAGAATTGCGCTTGACAAACAAAGACATTTAATTAATAACTTTAAACTCGCTGTTCAGCTTGGTGCAGAAGTTATTAAAGTGGAAAATTCGAATATTTCGAATGCGATTTTGACAACTGTTGAGGAAAAACAAATTACAACTGTCTGCATTGGAAAACCGCATTTGAATTTATTTAAAGTAATTTTGTCTACAACAATTTTCAGGCGTCTGTTAAATAAACTGTCTTTATCAAACGTTGACCTTGTTATATTATCTTGATTGGTAAAATGTAAAAAGTGAGAGGTCAGATGTTTCATTTCACATTTTACAAATAACATTTTACAAAAAAAATATGAGAATTAAAACCAAATTGAATCTGGGTGTTGGATTATTATTTTTAATGATCATCATTCTCTCGTTAGTGAGTGCTTATTCTGTGTTTTTGATTAAGCAGGACACAGAGAATATTCTGAAATCGAATTACAATACGCTGGAATATTCGCGAAATATGATTTCTGCTTTGGACGAAATGAAATCGGGTTCTAAAGAAACGATTCAGAATTTTGAAGAAAATCTTAAAAAGCAAACTCAAAATATTACCGAGCCAGGAGAAAAAGAGGCAACAGAAAAACTAATGGCAAGTTTTGCTGTTTTAGAAAAAAACAGTTCAGATGAAAAAACAAAAGCACAAATTCGTCAGGATATTTTTGCGATTATGAAACTGAATCTGGATGCTATAAAACAGAAAAGCGATATTGCAAAACAATCGGCAGAAACGGCGAATTTGTCGATTGCCATTGTTGGCAGTTTGTGTTTTTTGATTGCTTTTAATTTATTGGTTAATCTTCCGAATAATATCGCCAATCCGATTAAAGAACTGACTTTTAGCATTAAAGAAATTGCGAATAAAAATTATTCAGAACGTGTTCATTTTACAAGTCATAGCGAATTTGGAGATCTTGCCAAATCGTTTAATACCATGGCCCAAAAACTAGAAGAGTATCATGACAGCAATGTTTACAAGGTTCTTTTCGAGAAAAAACGACTGGAAACGCTCATCAATAATATGAATGATCCAATTATTGGTTTGGATAATATGGGAATTGTTTTGTTTGCCAATGATGAAGCGCTGAAGATCATCGGTTTAAAATCGGAAGATATTATTGGAAAATCAGCTTCTGAATTGGCAGTTTCTAATGATTTAATCCGTTCTTTAATTCTGAAAGAAATGGAAATTCCGAAAAAACAGCCTCTAAAAATCTTTGCGCACGGAAAGGAGAGTTATTTCGAAAAGGAAATTCACAATATCACAATAACGCCAACGGGCGAAGAAAAAGAAATCAATATTGGCGATGTGATTATCCTGCGAAATATTACACTTTTTAAAGAACTGGATTTTGCTAAAACGAACTTTATTGCTACTGTTTCGCACGAATTAAAAACGCCGATTGCTTCTATAAAATTAAGTCTTCAATTGCTTGAAAATACTAAAACGGGCGACATGAACGACGACCAGAAACAATTGGTTGAAAGCATAAAAGATGATAGTCAGCGATTGTTGAAAATTACAGGTGAATTGCTGAATTTATCTCAATTGGAAACCGGAAATATTCAGTTGAATATCGGAAAAAGCAATCCGCACGAAATTGTAAAATATGCTGTAGAAGCTGTAAAAATTCAAGCCGATCAAAAACAAATTCAATTGATTATTGATGCGGATGAAAATCTCAAAAATGTAAAAGCAGATACCGAAAAAACAGGCTGGGTTTTGATTAATTATTTGTCAAACGCTATCAGATATTCTTCTGAAAAAAGTACGATTCTGATTAAATTAAAAGAAGAATATGATCAGATGGTTTTTCAGGTTATTGATACAGGAAAAGGAATTGAACCTCGCTACAAGGACAAAGTTTTCGATAAATATTTTCAGATTCCGGGAAGTCCAAAATCCGGAACGGGATTGGGTTTAGCGATCAGCAAAGAATTTATTGAAGCGCAAAATGGAAGCGTTGGCGTAGAAAGCAATTTAGGATTGGGAAGTACGTTTTGGTTTACGTTGAAGGTGTAATTTGAAAAAGAACCGTAGGTTCGATCCATTTTGTAGGGCTGGATTTCAATCCAGTTAAGATAGAAAAGCGCATCAATTTAGATTGAATTTTGCCATTGTCATTGACTTGATTAATATTCACTTAAGGTTCAATTAAGTCCAAAATACTTGTATAAAACATTCGTTAATATTGCAAAATATAACGACAAACGAAAATGTTCTACAAAACGATTTCTCTGGTATTTTTATTCGGATTATTTTCTGCAAATGCGCAACAAAATGATTCGATTACAAAAATTGATAGCACTTCCAATCATTTAAAATTCAATTATAAACAATTAATCATTCCGTCGGTTTTGATTGGATACGGCGTAATCGGAATTGGAAATGATCAGCTTTTGAGTTTCAATCACCAAATCAAGGCAGAAGTCACAGAAGATATTGATGAGAAAATTACTATTGATGACTTTTCTCAATATGCGCCCGCAGCGTCTGTTTATGCTTTGAATGCTTTTGGCGTAAAGGGAAAAAATAATATGCGAGATCGTTCTGTCATATTTGTCACTTCGTATACGATTATGGCGACAACAGTTTTGGGTTTAAAATCTATTGTACATGAAGAAAGACCCGACGGAAGTTCGAACAACTCCTTCCCTTCGGGACATACTGCAACTGCTTTTGCCGGCGCCGAATTTTTGTGGCAGGAATACAAAGACAAATCAATTTGGTACGGAATTGCAGGTTATGCCGTTGCAACCGGAACCGGACTTTTCAGAATTTACAACAATCGTCATTGGTTGACTGATGTCGCCGCTGGAGCGGGAATTGGAATTATGAGTACCAAAATTGCATATTGGATGCAACCTTATATTACTAAAAAATTATTCAAATCATCAGCAGAAAATAAATCGACTTCTATGATAATGCCTTTTTATAATGGCCAGCAATATGGATTGGGGTTTGCTAAAGTTTTTTAAGTTTTTTTTCGCCACAGATTAAAAGGATTAAAAAGATTTTTAAATGGCTTTGTCTAAATTTTTCCGCCACGAATTCACGAATTTTATTCAAAATAATTCGTGAATTCGTGGCGGAAGAAATAATCGTTTTAATCTGTATAATCTGTGGCAAAAACTTTTTTATTCAATCCTATTAGAAACCTTAGAATCTTAGCACCTTAGAAACTTTATAAAATCATTTCCATAATGGGCATGAATCTATTTTTTATTGAAGTTTCAAATTCTCCGATTTTTGTAAATCCGATTTTCTGGTAGAATTGTTCTGCATTGGGTTCAGAATCTAAAATTATTCTTTTGCATTTTTCATTTCGCATTCTTTCCAGAAAATCCTTCATTAATAAAGTACCAAATCCTTTTCCGATATATTCTGGTAAAACAAATAAATTGTCTAGTTCTACTTGATTGTTTTCTAGTTTTATATATGAATAATAACCAATTATCTGAGTTTCATCAATTAAATTAAAGACAGAATTTGTTTCGATATAATCTGCTGTAATGGTTAGATTATTACTCCATTTTTCAATTTGTTTTTCAGAATATCCCCAATATGCTTTTGACTTTTTGGTGATTTCCGTTAAATGGATGTGATCTTCGAGTTTGGCTTTTTGGATGTTCATTAAAACTATTTTTCCTTCATAAAAAACATCCCCGCAGCTATATTATCTTGCCAATTTTTTTTCTCCAAATTTTCAAGCTGTAATTCATTAAAAATCCTTTTGTCTCCTTCAATTGTCATTGTATATTGGTCGTTATTTTTCATATTATAATCGTCCAACACATAAGTAATATTAAAATTACTTCCATTTGCAATCTTAAGAATCTTAGGTCTTAAATATTCATCAATAACTTTAGGACTTGGAAATTGGCTATTTTTAGGAAACTTAATTTTAAAAGTCCCTTCAAATTTAAAATTGGGTTCATAAGCAAACAGAAAATCTTTATCTTTTTTAAGAGATAAAATAAATATTTCATATTCCTTTAAAGTTGAAAATTCTTTTTTAAAGAAGGTATAATCAAAGGGATATTTTTTTGCAAGTTCTTCGATTATCTTAAAATTAAACTCATAAAAAGTTCCATTCATATTTATATTAGAGTTGGCAGGGCTCAGCATCCAATCATCTAATACTTCATTTCCTTGTAAAAGTTTTATTCTAAAATCATTTCGTTCAATTCTATTTTTTACAATTTTCTCATATGATAATTTATCAACTAAATCTTTAATTACTTTTTCATCATTGATATAAAAATTCAAATTTTTATATGTTTTGTTTTTATCGTATTGAGGATACATTCCTATAAGCTTAGTATTTTTGTCAATTTTTATATTGTCTAAAATTGATTTTGTTTGGGAAAAAGCAAAACAACTAAAAAATAAAAAAGATAATAGTACAGATTTCATAGAATGATTGATTTTAATATTTGTTTTTTACTAATATAAACTTTTTACGTATTCGAAGTATTATTCTTAATCTCTCGAACCTCACGCTTCAATTCCAAAAGCAAATCTTTCATACTGTCGGCTTCAGACAACTCCTGTTTTTTATCTGAACGCCCGATATTGCATTCGTATTCCCAAATCTCCAAAATATCAGACGCTTTCACTTCATAATTCGGATAAAATCTATTGTCCGATTCTAGAACTAAAGCATTTTTTTTGTTTTTATTGAGACGTTTGTAGACCATTCCCTCGTTTTTGGTAATCAGAATATAAGTTCTTCCGTCCATCACCTCTCCTAGCTTTTCTACATAACGGCCAATAATAATGGAACCATCTTCGTGTGGCGGCATCGAATCGCCTTCAACGGGAAATCCGCGGTGTTTTCCAGGTCCTAAAAAAGGAAGTGTAATCTGTTGTAAACTTTCAATGTATTCGGGATCAGCATAGCCGTTTAGATAACCTGCTTTTGCTTTTTGAGATACAATTTCAATAAAATTTTCTCCAAAACTATCCACTTGAATGGGTAAAATAAGCCGATTGCCTTCGAGTCTTATCAAATTTTGCACATCAATTTTGCGGATATCGACAGATAATATCAAGTCAATACTCATATGAAAATATAAGGCAATCTTCTTCAAAATATCGTACGGAGCTTCTGAAGTTCCGTCTTCGTATTTCACGTATCTTCCTCTGGTAATGCTAAGGTTTTCAGCTAATTTCTCTTGTGATATTTTATGCTTAACCCTTAACGCTCTGATGTTGTCTGAAAATAAGGACATAATAAATTTGTTATAATTTGGAACAGCAAATATACAAAAAATTGTTACCGCCTGTGCTAATTTTGTGGTTCAAAAAAATCAAATTTCTGAAAGTGATTATGAAATTGAGAAATATAAATACCACAAAATCAATCGAATTTTATATCCCAGATATAAAATCGGAAATAAAACTGCCCTTTTTTGATGTTGGCATCAGCGCAGGTTTTCCTTCGCCTGCAGATGATTTTATTGAATTATCAATTGATCTCAACAAAGAATTGATAAGACATGCATACACGACTTATTTTGCCAGAGTAAAAGGTCATTCCATGAAAAATGTGGGCATTAATGATGGGGATTTATTAATTATTGATAAAAGCCTGGAGCCTCAAAACAACAAAATTGCTGTTTGTCAAATTGATGGAGAATTTACCGTAAAACGTATCCGAATAGAGAAAGATATAATCTGGCTTATTGCCGAAAACGAAGATTATCAGCCTATAAAAGTAACTCCAGAAAATAATTTTGTAATCTGGGGAATTGTAATTCATTGTATTAAATCTTTTTAACAACTTTAGAAATGTTTGCTTTAGTCGATTGTAACAATTTTTACGCCTCTTGTCAAAGAGTATTTGAACCGCATTTAAGAGGAAAACCTATCGTTATTCTCTCTAACAATGACGGTTGTGTTATTTCACGTTCTGATGAGGCTAAAGCTTTGGGCATACCAATGGCAATTCCGGCTTTTAAGTATGAAGCCATTTTTAAAGAAAAAAATATTTTTGTTTATTCTTCTAATTATCCACTTTATGGGGATATGAGTAATCGCGTGATGAATTTACTTCGCACTTATACGCCCGAAATTGAAATTTACAGCATTGATGAAGCCTTCCTGAAATTTTCAGGTTACGATTTATTTGATTTAAATACACTGGGTTTAAGAATGCAAAAAGAAGTAACTCAAGGAACCGGAATTCCTGTCAGCATAGGCTTTGCTCCTACTAAAGCTTTGGCTAAAATGGCGAATAAAATTGCTCGAAAATTCGCCGATCGTACGCAAAATGTTTATTGTATTGATTCTGAAGAAAAAAGAATTAAAGCTTTAAAATGGACTAAAATTGAAGATGTTTGGGGAATTGGAAGAAAACTTGCCAAACGCCTTAAATCAAGAAAAATCAATACGGCTTATGAATTTACTCAGCTTCCGGATGCCTGGGTAAGAAAAGAAATGTCTGTAGTAGGGCTTCGTTTGAAACATGAATTAGAAGGAAAACCAACTTTGGATTTAGAAGAACCAACAGATAGAAAAATGATTGCTACCACAAGGTCTTTCGAAAAAAGATACACTACTTATGAAGAGATATCGGAACGAATTAGCACGTTTACAGCTTCTTGTGCAGAAAAATTAAGACGTCAGAATTGTAATTGCAATATGATAACGGTTTTTATTCAGACCAGTTTTTTAAAAAAGGAGGAATCGCATTATTCACGAAGTATTACCATTACTACTGATTTTCCAACCAATTCGACAATAGAACTTAATGTGGCTGCCCAAAAAGGATTTAAATCTATTTTTAAAGAAGGATATCGGTATAAAAAAGCTGGGGTAATTGTAATGGGTTTAACACCAAATAGTGAAACTCAGCTTAATTTATTCGAAACTTCAAATCCTAAGCATCAGCCTTTAATGAGTATTATTGATAAAATGAACCAGAGTTATGGCAATAATAAAATTAAATTTGGTGTACAATCTTTAGGACGACAATGGAAAATGAAACAAAATAGATTATCTCCAAAATTTTCCACATCACTAAAAGACATTATTACAGTTAAAGTTTAAAAATTTTAAAAATATAAAGAGTAAAAAACAACAGAAAAATAATCGATTTTACGTTATATAAAAATGAAGAATCAGGAATATGCCATAGTAGATATCGAAACCACAGGCGGTAATGCCCGTGGAAGTCGTATTACCGAAATTGCCATTATTATTCATGATGGTAAAAATGTGCTGGACCGTTACGAAACACTTGTAAATCCTGAGCAGGATATTCCTCCCTCTATTTTTGGATTAACGGGAATTAATAACGAAATGGTCGCCAATGCTCCGATCTTCGATGATATTTCAGAAAAAGTTTTAGAAATGTTGACCGATCGTGTTTTCGTTGCTCACAATGTCAATTTTGATTATTCGTTTATACATCATCAATTGGAACAAGCGGGTTTTAAATGGTCGGCAAGAAAATTATGTACTGTTCGCGCGGCAAGAAAAATCAAACCCGGATTAGGTTCTTATAGTTTAGGAAACCTTTGCAATTCTTTAAATATTGACTTAGAAAACAGACACCGAGCGGGCGGAGATGCAGACGCCACTGTCCTTTTATTTTCACTTTTATTAGAATGGGACGATGCTGGAGAAATCGATAAAATGATCAAGAAAACGGCTCAAGATCAACGTTTACCTCCCAATCTTCCGCCAGATGATTTTACTAATTTACCTGCTAAACCTGGAATTTATTATTTCTATAATCAGCAGAAAAAAGTAATTTATGTCGGGAAAGCCATCAATTTGAAAAAAAGGGTTACCTCGCATTTTACAGGAAATAATATCAATTCGCAGCGGCAGCATTTTTTAAGAGATATTCACGGAATTTCTTTCGAAATCTGTGCAACCGAATTAATGGCGCTGCTTCTAGAATGTACCGAAATCAAAAAACTCTGGCCAACTTACAACAGAGCTTTAAAACGTTTTGAAGCCAAGTTTGGCATTTATCAATACGAAGCACGAAATGGTTACAAATATCTGGCAATCGGCAAAATGACCAAATTTCAGACTTGTATTCATGAATTCAACAACCAGCATACGGGAATTAATTTATTGCGCAGTTTGGCAGAACAGTTTGAAATCGATCACCGTTTTTGTAAATATTCAAGACCAGACGAAGGCGAATTTTTCTATACTCCCGAAATAAAAGAACTTCCAGATCCTCTTCTTCATAATGAACAAGTGGATAATGCAATTGATTTTTTATTGAATAACCGACCGAGTTTTGCCATTATTGACAAAGGAAGATCTTCAGACGAAAAAAGTTGCATCTGGATTGAGAATGGCCGTTTTCACGGAATGGGATATATTCCAAGAGATGTCGCCATTAATGATCCAGACGAAGTAAAAAGTTATGTTACGCCTTATAAAAGCAATCAATATATTGAACAGTTAATTTTTGCGTACGCCGAAAAACATCCTGGTAAAGTGTTCTTTAACAAACACTTTGCAAAATAAAATTCTGAAAATCCGTAAATTTAAGATTAGAACTAATTTAAATCTACTATGAAAATAGCCACTTATAACGTCAACGGAGTCAACGGAAGATTAAATGTTTTATTAAAATGGCTTGAAGAAGCTGCTCCCGATATTGTATGCCTTCAGGAATTAAAAGCGCCTCAAGATAAATTTCCTGTAAAAGCGATTAATGACGCAGGTTATAATGCGATTTGGCATGGACAAAAACAATGGAACGGCGTTGCCATTCTTGCCCGAAATATGGAAATTGAAGAAGTAACACGCATACTTCCAGGCGATGATGAAGATGTACAAAGCCGCTACATTGAAGCTTTGATTAACGGAATCGTAATTGGTTGTCTTTATTTGCCAAATGGGAATCCGAGTCCGGGACCAAAATTTGAATACAAACTAAAATGGTTTGATCGTCTCGCCGATCGCGCAGAAACCTTATTGAGTTTAAAAGTTCCTGTAATTCTAGTGGGCGATTTTAATGTCATGCCAACAGAACTAGATGTTTATAAACCTGAGAAATGGGTAAACGATGCCCTTTTTAGACCAGAAGTTCGTGAAGCTTTTGCGTCTATTGTTGCGCAAGGATGGACAGATGCGATTCGAAAATTATATCCTGAAGAGAAAATTTATACGTTTTGGGATTATTTTAGAAACGCTTATCAGCGAGATGCAGGTTTGCGAATTGATCATTTCTTACTGAGTCCGCAGATAGCGAAAAAATTAAATTCAGGCGGAGTTGACCGTCATGTTCGTGGTTGGGAAAAGACCAGTGACCACGCTCCGGTATGGATTGAAATTGACAAAAAATAAATGAAAAATGACACTATTTAGCGACACAGAATTATTTACTGCAGGCAACAGTGGTAAAATCGTTTATGATTTGCCTGATTGTGAATTGATTTTAATTGATAATTTTTTTACTAAAGAAGAATCGGACAGTCTTTATGAAAGAATACTTCGTAAAACTAAATGGAGAGAATATGAAATGGAAATTTATGACAAAACTTATACCGTACCACGAATGATTTCCTGGTATGAAGACAAAGATAATCCCGGTGCAGATCCAAAAGGACCTGATTGGACTTACGATTTATTAAAAATCAGAAGTCGAGTCGAAAAAGAAACACAAATAGATTTTAATGCCGTATTGCTCAATTTATACCGAAATGGAAAAGACGGAGTGGGCTGGCACAGCGATAAAGAAAACAATACCGGTCCCGATCCGATTATTGCTTCGGTTACTTTTGGAGAAACTCGAATGTTCAAACTTCGACATAAATTCAGGAAAGACATTGGAACTGTCGAGATTCCGCTGCATCATGGTTCTTTTTTATTGATGGCGGGAACGACCAATAGTTTTTGGCAGCATCAAGTTCCGAAAACGGCGCGGGATGTTTTACCTAGGATCAATCTTACCTTTAGAAGAACCAATCGAAATCTTTGATTTTTATTAAATTGGACTTATTTTTTATGATTTTACGCATTCAAAAGACGTAAGATTATACTTGCTCCAAAAGTTAAAACACACACTGTATGAACCTTTTATTAGGCTAAACCTATCTTTTTTACTATTTTTGCAACCTTTTTAAAAATACAATACCATAATGGCTTATTCGAACAATGATCTATCGCGTTTCTTAGATGCGCAGAACAAACTTTACCTTACCGCTCTTTCTGAAATCAGTAAGGGAAAGAAAGAAACACACTGGATGTGGTTCATTTTTCCCCAAATAAAAGGTTTAGGAAAAAGTGATACAGCTAATCTTTATGCCATTAATAATTTAAAAGAAGCTACTGAATATTTAGAGCATCCAATTCTTGGAAAACATTTAATCGAAATTTCAGAACTTTTACTGACTTTCAAAAGAAAATCTGCTGATGGAATTTTAGGAGATTTAGACGCTCGTAAATTACGTTCTTGCATGACGTTGTTTTCTTCGGTAGAAAATGCAAATCCTGTATTTCACGGAATATTAGAAGCTTTCTTTTCTGGAGAAACCGATCCTTTGACTTTGTCTATTATTAATTCAACTATAAAATCACCTGAGCCTATTGTCGCATAATTGACAAACTCTTTGTGATTGTTACATCAAAAAGACATTACTTAATTGTATTGTCTTTTTTTTATGAATAAAAAAAGCGTCCTGATAGTCACAAGACGCTTTTTTTTATATTTAAAAGTTTTCAAATTGAATTTTAAATCGGAAGCAAAACTTTAAGATTCTTTAGGTTTAGTGAAGTAATACACCGGAATTCCTGCCACCATTATCAAGACACCCCAACCGCAAGTCGAGAATTTTGTGATTAATAATGAAATACAAATCGCCGTTGCTATAATAATGTACAACATGGGTAAAAATGGATATCCAAAAGCTTTATAAGGTCTTTCTGCATCAGGCATTTTCTTTCTTAAAATAAAAATTCCGTAAATGGTTAAAATGTAGAAAATCAAAACAATGATAATTACAAAATCTAATAAATCGCCATATTTTCCTGTCAAACACAAAGCCGAAGCCCAAATGCATTGCGCCCAAAGTGCCCACGCAGGAACACTTGACGAATTTAAAACAGCCGCCTTTTTAAAAAACAAACCATCTTTTGCCATTGTATAATAAACCCTCGCACCAGCCATAATTAATCCGTTATTGCAGGCAAAAGTCGAAATCATAATCATAATCGCTATAATTAACGCTCCGATATTTCCGAAAATATATTGCGACGCAACAACCGCAACTCTGTCATTTTTTGCCATGGCGATTTCGTCAAACGGAATCACTGCCAAATACATAATATTCGTCAACACATAAATAATCGTAACGATAAAAGTTCCCAGAAATAAGCTAAAACCAACATTTCGTTGCGGATTTTTAATTTCTCCTGCAATAAAAGTCACGCCATTCCACGCATCGCTTGAAAACAACGATCCCACCATCGCAGCCGAAATTCCCGAAATTAATGCCGTTCCGCTAATTGGAAGCCATGAAGTAGTATCCTTATCAAAAGAACGTGTACTCCAGGCATCTACCCAATTTGCATCCCAAACTGATGCTTTTGCAGCTAAAGTTAATCCAAAAACGATTAGCCCAATTAAAGATAAAATTTTGATGATTGTTAAAACAGTTTGTAGAATTTTTCCGTTTTTAACTCCGCGGCTATTTATAAAAGTCAGTATCACAATTGTAAGGATAGAGACAAGCTGAGCGGCATTCAATTTAAATGCACCCAATTCGTAAAGAATATTTTCGTCACTTAAAGGTTCATATAAATAAGCTGCAAATTTCGAAAATGCTACTCCAACCGCCGCAATAGTTCCGGTCTGAATTACAGCAAAAAAGCTCCAGCCGTACAAAAAGGCAATTAACTTGTTATATGCTTCTTTCAAATACACATATTGTCCGCCCGCTTTTGGAAACATAGCGCTTAATTCGCCATAACTTACCGCCGCAATAATGGTAATTAATCCTGAGATTAGCCAAATAAGTGTCAGCCATCCTGCAGATCCAACTTGTCTGGCGATATCGGCGCTAACAATAAATATTCCCGATCCGATCATAGATCCAACCACAAGCATGGTTCCGTCTAATAATCCGAGTTCTCTTTTAAAATGTTCCTGGTCGTTTTCTTGCATTTTTATTGGTTTTGGGTTAGTTAAAGATATACTTTTTTCTGAGACTCCCATCTTTTAATTCACAATTCGCAAGATTATGGCGTGTCCCTCCGGGTCGGGCTTTCGGCTTTATCTTTTGCTCCGTTTCACTCCACAAAAGGATATCGCCTCTATCCCTCACGCAAACGGCTACAAGAAAAATTGTTTTCACAATCTTCAACTACACAATAAAAAATAGCTTTACTTCCTGAAAACGAAAATGAAAAAGTAATAACGGCAATACTTTGGATTTTTAAAATCACAGATACAGAAAGAAGAAATACAGAATGTAAAAACGGCTGCGGTCATTTTTGGCATGAACTGGACTAAATTTCAACTTAAGAAGCCTAAACTTTTATTTACCTAATATATCTTTTTATTTTTTTTGCCACTTTACGTCTTCCCGTAAATTTATTGTGTTTCAAGTATATATATTTGAATTCTATTAAACCCAAATCTAAAACTATACTATGGAAAACACCGTAATTGACACTCAGGAATTAGTTAATCAATATTACAACTTGGCCGTAAATTATTTTAATCAGGGAAAATCTGGTTATGAAACCAAAAATCTTCTGATAGAAGAAGGATTAGATCCTGATTTGGCTGCGTCGATTGTAGAAAAAATTGAAATGCAAATTCATGATTTACAGCAAGAACATGCACACGCTCAAGCCAAGAAAGACATGCTATATGGTGCTTTGTGGTGCATTGGTGGAACTGTTTTAACATTATCAAATATTGGTTTTATATTTTGGGGAGCCATATTATTTGGTGGCATCCAGTTTTTCAGAGGATTAATTAATTTAAGTTCTTAGAAAATGAAATTAAAAAAAATAACTGCAATTCTATCTTTAATTACTATCTCCTTAATATTGTATTCTTGTGGTTCAATAGCTGAAGGGCACGCTAGAAAAGCTTTTACTGAAGAATCTCATGCGATTCCGCCTGATTTCGGAAAATATCAAAATCAAATTCTTTTAATTGTATTGAAAAATCGCTCCAGTTATGATAAATATCTAAAAAAAGCGACTAAAAGCTATCTTGGTACTTACGAATTTGTCACTGAGGATCAGATTAATTCTGATAAATACCGCAATAAAACCATATATCGTTACATTTTTGATTACAGTAATGGATCCACAAGCTCTATTATATACCATGACACTTTTAATCATAACACTGCGACCACAAGAAGTCACGTGACATTCAAGCAATTTTACATTAAAGACAGATACGCAGATAAAACATACATTTCAAATTACGAAAGTGGCTATTTCGCCAGAGCTATGAAAGCATATATGCAAAACTTAGAGATAAAAAGAGCTTCACAACATAAATCTTTAATGATGTAAAATAAAACATTAACTGATGAAATGTAAGTAAAGTATCAAATCTGAAAAACAATCACAACGTAAAAATGTTAAACTCAAAAATTGCAACCCAAATAATTGAGTCTTCTAATAACAAATAATTCTGTATCTTAGAGATGTTACAAAATAAAACATCATGACTTGGGATCCAAAAAAATACAACGAATTTAAAACCGAACGTTCTAAACCTTTTGATGATCTTGTAAGTAATATTGTTGACCATCCGAATCTAAAAGTTATCGATTTAGGATGTGGAACGGGTGAACTCACAAAAAAACTTTCAGAAAGACTTTCAAATTCTACTGTTCTAGGAATAGACAATTCGGCAGAAATGCTGGCAAAGGCTCCAGTGTCAAAAAATCTTGACTTTAAGCAATTGTCTATTCCAGAACAATTTGAGGAGAACACAAAATGGGATGTTATTTTTTCGAATGCCGCCTTACAATGGATTGACAATCATGGTGAACTTTTTCCAAAAATTATTTCTCGACTAAATCCAAATGGTCAACTGGCTGTTCAAATGCCACAGCAAAATGAAAATATACTGAACAGGATACTTTTAAATTTGGTTCAGGAAGAACCGTTCTCTTCTTATCTCAACAATTGGACACGTCCTTCTCCTGTTCTGACTTTAGACGAATATGCTAAAATACTTTTCGAAAATGGAGGAACAAATTTGGTTATTTACGAAAAAGTATATCCGCTAATTTCTGCATCACAAAATGACTTTTTTGATTTCATTTCCGGTTCGGCTTTAACCGTATATCAGGAACGATTGAATGAAGAGCAATTCGAAAAATTATCTGCGGAATTTAAGAATCGAATCAACAAATATTTTCCCATCGTTCCTTCAATTTATGCATTTAGAAGATTAATTCTGTATGCTAGATTCGCTTAAAATCTTTTCAAAAAAAACAGTCTAAGTATCAGAGGACTTTAAAATAAAATTTCATTTGTTTCTATCTATTAGATTTGAAAAACAATGCTGTTTTTTAGAAATTCAAACATGTGTTTAAAAATAGCTTTCTAAATAAAAACCTTACGAAATAACAAAAGACATCAAACTAAAAACCTAAAAAAATCACTTAAATAAAAAATAAAAATTTAACTACAAACTTACGTTTTTAAAAAATATATAAGATAATTTTTACTACATTTGAAAAAATCATTATAATTATATTATTAATTTAAAAATATTTTTTAACAAGCGTTTAATCAAAATCATAAATAAGCTTACCCCATAAGTTTCTTTACAATTTACTTTAACTACGCAAAAAGGCACATTATTATTAACCTACTAATTTTAAGTTTATGTCTAAGTTGCAAGCTCTAAAAAACTTTCGGTTTCCGAATGTTTTTGTTCTAATTTTAATCATTTTTATCTCCTGCGCTTTACTTATTTGCATCAATTTTTTTACCATCAAAATTTTGTCTGCAAACCGAGCTTATATAAACGGAGAATCTCATTATTCCAAAAGCCAGAAAGATGCATCAAGACACCTTATCACTTACCTGTACACAAAGAATCCGAATCAATGGAAATTATATCATGACGAATTAAAAGTTCCGCAAGGAGACGGTACGGCTCGATCTACACTTTTAAAAGCCGGTGATAATGCCATCGCGAGAAAAGGTCTTCTTAGCGGAAGAAATCACGAAGAAGATCTCGATGATATTATCTGGTTATTTGACAACTTTAAAGAAGTACCTTTTTTATCAAAAGCTATTGACGAATGGGGAAAGGGTGACAAATTAATTTTTAAGTTGTTCGTAATTGGCGAGCAAATAAAGGCAAAAATCAATCGTAACCTTTTGACCACACAAGATCAAAAACGATATCTAAAAGAGATTAGCTCGATTAGCGATCGGCTTACTATTAACGAACGTAATTTTTCTAATTTATTAGGCGAAGGAACCCGAAAAATAAAAGATTTGCTAATTTTTACAAATATCTTTTTCATTTTAATAATCATTTGCAGTGTTTGTCTTTACTATTCTATAATGGTTAAAAGGCTGCTCATTTCAAAAAAAGAAATCGAAGTAAAAAATGAGAATTTAATTATTGTAAATCGCGAATTAGATCGTTTTGTTTACAGCGCTTCTCACGATTTGAGATCTCCAATAACTTCTCTAAAAGGCCTTATCGAAATTACTGCTGTGGAAGATGATGTAACTCAAATTCGAAATTACCTTCAAATGATGCATCACAGTTTAGTGCGTCAGGATCAATTTATAAGTGACATTATTGACTATTCTAAAAACAAAAGAAAAGAGACAATCAAAGAACCGGTGAGTCTAAAAGAACTATTTAACGAAGCAATTCTTCAATTAATGCATATTGAAAATGCCAACAAGATAAAATTTACACAAGAGCATTTGGTAGATCAGATCGAAAGTGATGGACTACGATTGAAAATCATTATCAATAATCTGATTTCAAATGCTATTAAATATTCTGACGCAAGTAAGTCTGAAATGTTTATCACTGTTAAGACTTATTTTAGTGAAGGCTTAAATAAAATTGAGGTTTCTGATAACGGCATCGGAATCAACGAGAGAGACATTAAGAGCATTTTTGAAATGTATTTTGGAACTAACAAAAATAAAGGTTCAGGTTTAGGACTTTATATTGTAAAAGAAGCGGTTGAAAACATTAAAGGTGATATTTCTGTATTCTCAGAAAGCAGCATTGGAAGTAAATTTATTGTAACAATACCAAATTCACCTGCAATGGCAATCTGATTGTGCACCAAACAAGCTGTGAAAATAAAAGAAAAAGTGGAGATTTGCCCCAAGCTGTTCCGACTGGAAAACTTTACAAATACTTTCTTTACTGTAGTTTTATTCTAAAACGCGGTTTACCTGAGAAAATGCTCTAGTATAGTAAGGTTCTTTTGTTGAAGAAATCATTACACCGCCGTGAGTAGACGAATGTACAAATTTTATTTCTCCATCAACAACCTCAACAACCATTCCGACATGATTAATTTGACGTCTTCCGTTGGTTCTGAAGAATATTAAATCGCCTTTTTGAGCTTCTTCTGAATTTACTTTTGTACCAAAGCGGGATTGCTCGATTGAGCTTCTTGGGAGTTTGATATCAAAATTATTAAAAGTACAGATCATTAATCCTGAGCAATCAAAACCTGATTTTGATGTTCCGCCTGATCGATATCTGATTCCGATATTTTCTGTTGCATTTGCAATAAGTTGGTCTATTAATTCTGAATGACTTCCCGATGCAAGTCTAACAAATGTAGAATCTTTTTTTATTACAGCTGTTTCTGCTATTTGAACTGGAGCAATTATAGCAGCATTTTGTGAATCTTCTATAGCTTTTGCAGCCTGAATGGCATCTGCTTTTTCTTTTGGAACGCGAATTTTCAGAAGATAACCAACAGGTACTTTTCCTTTAATTGATGGATTCTGACGTTCTAATTCTGCGACTGTAATTCCATATTCTTTAGAAATACCATATTTGGTTTCTTTAGATTTAACTTCTCTAAAAAGTTCAACATCAGCAGAAGCGATTTCTTGTATAACAGGTTTTTCGTTTGATGCAACGTTAATGTTATCAGAAGGAATAATAATTTTTTGTCCAACCTTTAAACCTTCAGTTTCCAAAAGTGGATTGGCTTTTTTCAATTCATCAACTGTTACATTGTATTTTTTTGAGATTCCCCAAAGCGTTTCTTTAGACAAAACTTCATGCGAACCTAATTCGTTATTTACAATTGCCTCAGACTTAGATTCTGTCTTATTTTCTACTTTAGTTTTAGCTTTGGCTATTTTTTTATTTTTATTCGGAATTAAGATTACCGAATTCAATTTCAAAATCGTAGGCGCATTCGGATTTGCATTATTGATTTCTTTAACCGAAACGTCATATTTTTTAGCTATAACAGAAAGATTTTCTCCTTGGGAAATTTTGTGCTTAATGAAATTATCCTGCGCAAAAGCTCCGACACTTACAAAAATCAAACCTATTATAAATCTAAAAACCATATTCTTTATTTTAGTTAATACTACTTTTTTTTCAAGTTTAGTTATATAATTAAACTTGAAAATTACAAATATATTACGTCAAATGCGAATTTAACTCTTAAACCTATAAAAACCATAATTTTTAACAATTAATTTTATTTTAGTTAATTGTTTAGAAATATAAATGGTGTCAAGTTTTTGAAATGCAGATTTTTAGACTTAAGCCATATTTTGTACTTTAATTACAGTTTATCTGGTTTAAAAACGTTAAGAAATCAGTTTTTATTATGCTTTCACATTTAAAAAATAAATTTAAATAGAAGAGAAAGAACAGTTAGAAGTTTCTCTTTAAAAAAACACAACATAATTTATACCCGGAAATTTTATTATAAAAACGATTGTCCTAGCCCAGATCGAAGCGGCATCCTTTTGTTTTTTTCTTTAAAAAACAAAAGATATAGCGAAGAGCTGGATTAGCTCCTAATAAAAAAAACGCTCTGTTTTACCACAGAGCGCTCTTTGTATCTTTAAATCTTAGAATATTAAGCCTTTCCAGCGGCAATTAAATTTAATGCAGAACCTGCAACAAACCAGCCAATCTGACCGGCGTTGTAAGTATGATTTGCTAAGATTATATCTTTTGAACCATCTGCATGAACAAATTCTAATGTTAAAGGTTTGCCTGGAGCAAACTCAGTTAAATCTAAGAAATTGATTGTATCGTCTTCCTGAATTTTGTCGTAATCGGCTTCGTTTGCAAAAGTCAATCCTAAAAGACCTTGTTTTTTAAGGTTTGTTTCGTGGATACGAGCAAAAGATTTTACCAAAACAGCTTTAACTCCTAAGAAACGTGGCTCCATAGCAGCATGCTCACGAGAAGAACCTTCACCATAATTATGGTCTCCAACTACAATAGAAGGAACTCCAGCTGCTTTGTATGCACGTGCAACAGCAGGAACAGCATCATATTCGCCAGTCAATTGATTTTTAACCGAATTTGTCTTTTGATTGTAAGCATTTACAGCACCAATCAACATATTGTTAGAAATATTATCTAAATGGCCGCGGAAACGCAACCAGGGTCCAGCCATAGAAATGTGATCTGTAGTACATTTTCCGAATGCTTTGATCAATAATTTAGCACCGGTGATATTTTTTCCGTCCCAAGCGATAAAAGGAGCCAACAATTGTAAACGTTCCGAAGTTGGACTAACCACAACCTGAACACTTGAACCATCAGCAGCTGGAGCTTGGAAACCTGGATCTTCAGCATAGAAACCTTTAGCAGGAAGCTCGTCTCCTGTTGGAGCATCAAGTCTTACTTCTTCTCCATCTTCGTTGATTAACGTATCGGTTAAGGGATTAAAACTTAAATCTCCCGCAATAGCTAGCGCCGTTACCAATTCTGGAGAACCTACGAAAGCCAAAGTATTTGGATTACCGTCTGCTCTTTTTGAAAAGTTACGGTTGAAAGAGTGAACGATTGTATTTCTTTCTTCTTTCTCTGCTCCCTCTCTATCCCACATACCAATACATGGTCCGCAAGCATTTGCAAAAACAGTTGCACCAATTTTATGGAAAGTATCGATAAATCCGTCTCTTTCGATTGTAGAACGCACCACCTCAGAACCCGGAGTAATCGTAAACTGTGATTTCGTTTTTAAGTTTTTATCGGCAACTTGTCTGGCTAACGAAGCCGCACGAGAAATATCTTCGTAAGATGAGTTTGTACAAGACCCAATTAAACCAACCTGAATTTGTAATGGCCAGTTATTTTTGATTGCTTCCTCTTTCATTTTAGAAATCGGAGTAGCTAAATCAGGCGTAAAAGGTCCGTTTAAATGTGGTTCTAATGTAGATAAATTAATCTCAATTACTTGATCAAAATATTGTTCTGGATTTGCATATACTTCTGGATCTCCAGTTAAATATGGAGCAACTTTGTCTGCAGCATCTGCAACATCGGCTCTGTTGGTAGAACGTAAGTAACGGCTCATTGAATCATCATAACCAAAGGTTGAAGTTGTAGCTCCAATTTCTGCTCCCATGTTACAAATTGTTCCTTTACCCGTACAAGACATTGCCGTTGCACCTTCACCAAAATATTCAACAATTGCACCAGTTCCTCCTTTTACAGTTAGAATACCTGCAACTTTCAAAATAACATCTTTAGGAGCTGTCCAGCCTGATAATTTACCAGTCAATTTAACTCCGATTAATTTAGGAAATTTTAATTCCCAAGCCATACCGGACATAACGTCTACTGCATCTGCTCCACCAACACCAATTGCAACCATTCCTAATCCACCTGCGTTTACAGTATGCGAATCGGTTCCAATCATCATTCCACCTGGGAAAGCATAATTTTCAAGGACAACTTGGTGAATAATCCCGGCTCCTGGTTTCCAAAAACCAATTCCGTATTTATTAGAAACTGACGACAAGAAGTCGAAAACCTCATTACTTTGTGTTTTTGCTCTGGCCAAATCGGTTACAGCATCTACTTTTGCCTGAATTAAGTGATCACAGTGAACTGTTGTTGGAACAGCTACTTTAGATTTCCCGGCATGCATAAACTGTAGTAATGCCATTTGTGCAGTTGCATCCTGACAAGCTACACGATCTGGTGCGAAGTCAACATAATCAACTCCTCTTCCAAACGCCTTAGTTGGATTTCCATCCCAAAGGTGATTGTATAAAATTTTCTCCGTTAAAGTAAGCGGACGCCCAACAATCTCACGTGCTTTATCAACACGAGAAGGCATGTTTTCGTACACTTTTTTAATCATTTCGATATCAAAAGCCATAGATTCTTTGTTTTTATTATTCTTTTTTGAACATGACAAGTTACAAAAAATAGAGCAATTATTACAAAAAAAGCCCGAGTTTTACGACTCGGGCTTCTGATTTATAATTAATCTTGATTACATCACCAACTGTTTGTTAGAAGGTGCAAACTTAGTTAAGTTAATACCATCTACAGCAGCAGTGTACTCCTCAATAGTAGGTGTTCTTCCTAAAATTGTAGACAGCACAACAACAGGCGTAGAAGAAAGCAATGACTCTCCTTTTTTACCTTCTGTATCTTCTACAACTCTTCCTTGGAACAAACGAGTAGAGGTCGCCATTACAGTATCTCCTTTAGCCGCTTTTTCTTGATTCCCCATACAAAGGTTACAACCTGGACGCTCTAAATATAACATGTTTTCGTATTCTGTACGCGCTGCACCTTTAGGAGCATTATCGTCAAATTCGAAACCAGAATATTTTTGTAAAACTTCCCAATCACCTTCAGCTTTTAATTCATCTACGATGTTGTAAGTTGGAGGAGCAACAACAAGAGGAGCGTTGAATTCAACTTTCCCTTTTTGAGCTTCAACGTTTTTCAACATTTGAGCAAGAATTTTCATATCTCCTTTGTGAACCATACAAGAACCGATAAATCCAAGATCTACTTTTTTCACACCACCATAAAAAGATAATGGTCTGATAGTATCATGAGTATAACGCTTAGAAACATCTTTATTGTTTACATCTGGATCTGCGATCATTGGTTCAGCGATTTGATCTAAATCAACAACAACTTCAGCGTAATATTTAGCATTTGCATCTGGAGTAAGAGCTGGTTTTTCTGCCGATTTAATCTCTGCAATTCTCTTATCTGCTTTATTAATCAATCCTTGAAGAACTTGTTTTTCATTGTCCATTCCTTTATTGATCATAATCTGGATTCTTCCTTTTGCAATTTCTAAAGACTCAATCAAAGTATCGTCTTCAGAAATACAGATAGAAGCTTTCGCTTTCATTTCTGCAGTCCAATCTGTAAATGTAAACGCCTGGTCAGCATTTAAAGTTCCAATATGAACTTCAATGATTCTTCCTTGGAAAACATTTTCACCACCAAATTTTTGAAGCATTTGTGCCTGAGTAGCATGAACCACATCACGGAAGTCCATGTAACTTTTCATATCTCCTTTGAAAGTAACTTTTACAGATTCTGGAATTGGCATAGAAGCTTCTCCAGTAGCCAATGCAAGAGCAACAGTTCCTGAGTCAGCACCAAAAGCAACACCTTTTGACATTCTTGTATGAGAGTCACCACCAATGATGATTGCCCATTCGTCAATTGTAATATCGTTAAGTACTTTATGAATAACGTCTGTCATTGAATGATAAACACCTTTTGGATCACGAGCTGTAATCAAACCAAAGTTGTTCATGAATTTCATTAATTTAGGAATATTAGCCTGAGCTTTTTTATCCCAAACAGAAGCAGTATGACAACCAGATTGGTAAGCGCCATCAACGATTGGAGAAATAACTGTAGCCGCCATAGACTCTAATTCCTGAGCAGTCATTAGACCTGTAGTATCCTGAGAACCTACAATGTTTACTTCTACGCGAACGTCTGATCCAGCGTGTAATACTTTTCCAGGAGCAATTCCTACAGCATTTCTGTTGAAGATTTTTTCAACTGCCGTTAAACCTTGTCCTTCATTTGAAATTTCTTTAGATGGAGCAAAAACAGCAGGTGCTTCAATACCTAATAATTTAGCAGCAAAAGTTTGTAATTTTTTACCGAATACAATTGCATACGATCCTCCAGCTCTGATAAATTCTTTCTTTTGAGGGGTAAATGATCTAGAAATATCAATTAATTCCTGATCACCATTGTATAATTTTTTAGTCTGTGTATTGATAGTCAAAACAGTTCCTGTCGCAACAGAATATGCTTGTTCAAGAATTGGCTCGTTATTTTCGTTACGAAGAACATTTCCTTCTGCATCTGTTTTTTTAACCCAGTTTTTAAGGTCAACTCCAATACCTCCAGTAACATCAACCGTTGTTAAGAAAATTGGAGAAATCCCGTTTGTTCCTCCCACAATTGGAGCAATATTTACGAATGGAACATATGGACTAGCTTGTTTTCCTGTCCAAAGTGCCACGTTGTTTACACCTGACATTCTAGAAGAACCAACTCCCATTGTACCTTTTTCGGCAATTAACATCACACTTGCGTCCGGATGTTTTGCTTGAAGCGCCTGAATTTCTTTTTGTGCTTCAGGAGTAATCATACATTGCCCGTGAAGTTCACGGTCAGAACGAGAGTGTGCTTGGTTTCCTGGAGAAAGTAAATCTGTAGAAATATCTCCTTCACCAGCAATATAAGTAACAACTTTAATTTCTTCAGCTATTTCTGGAAGTTTAGTGAAAAACTCAGCTTGTGCATAGCTTTCGATAATTTCTTTAGCGATTCCATTACCATTTTTGAATGCTTCTTTTAAACGATCTGTATCAGCATCGTAAAGGAAAACTTGTGTTTTAAGTACATCTGCAGCTTGTTTTGCAATTTCATCATCAAATCCTAAAGCAAGATCTAATAAAACTTCAATTGAAGGTCCACCTTTCATGTGTGACAATAATTCAAAAGCAAAAACTGGAGTGATTTCTGCTACAATTGATTGTCCTAAAATAATCTCTTTTAAAAACTTAGCTTTTTCACCTGCAGCACTTGTTGTACCCGGTAAAGTATTGTAAATAAAAAACTTAAGAGAATCTTCGCGGTATGCGTTATCAACATCTTTAATTTGTTCAATGATTTCGCTTAATAATTCAGCTCCATCAATTGGTTTAGGGTGTAACCCTTGATTTTTTCTTTCTTCAATTTCTTGAATGTAATCCTGATAAATATTCATAATAAAAGCGGATTTATTTTTTTGATGCAAATTTAAGCATTAAACCCGATAATTAAAAAAAATATAATAGAACTCGCCTTTTCAAAAATTATTATTGCTAAAAAACGATTTTCGATGCTTGTTTTTGCCAAAAAAACAATTTTAAATTAAAAAAATGAATTATTAACATTTAAAAATCTTTTCTTTAACAAAGTCGGAATTCAATGTGATAAAACAAGTGGGATTTTACCTCTATCTTGCCTAAGAATCTTTCTAAATTATAAATTATAACGATATAGTTAGTAATTAAACCTTCTATTTGGTTGCATTCATTCTTGCTATTAAACCAAAAATCCTGATAACTTATTATCAGGATTTTTTATTCTGTTTAGGAATTTACATGAGCTTTTTAATAATAGCTTCTTCAGTTATTCCTTCGGCATCTGCTTTATAGTTTTTAATAATTCTGTGTCTTAAAATCCCGGTAGCAACAGCCTGAACATCTTCGATATCCGGTGAAAATTTCCCATTAAAAGCGGCGTGTGCTTTTGCTGCCAGAATTAGGTTCTGAGAAGCTCTTGGTCCAGCTCCCCAATCCAAATAATTTTTTACAAAATCATTAGAAAGTGCGTTATCTGGTCTTGTCTTACTTACGAGAGTAACTGCATATTCAATCACATTATCAGCTACAGGAATTCTGCGAATCAAATGTTGAAAATCAATAATTTCCTGAGCTGTAAACAATGGATTAATTAACGTTTTAGCGTCAGAAGTTGTTCTTTTTACTACTTGAACTTCTTCTTCAAAAGTTGGATATTCCAATTTGATTGCAAACATAAAACGGTCTAATTGTGCTTCCGGCAACGGATACGTTCCTTCTTGCTCAATTGGGTTTTGAGTCGCTAAAACAAAATAAGGCAAATCTAATTTATGATGTTGGCCAGCGATAGTTACCGATCTTTCCTGCATGGCTTCAAGAAGAGCTGCTTGCGTTTTTGGAGGTGTTCTGTTTATCTCGTCGGCGAGAATAATATTTGAAAAAATTGGTCCTTTAATGAATTTAAAGTTTCTGTTTTCATCCAAAATTTCACTTCCTAAAATATCAGAAGGCATTAAGTCTGGCGTAAACTGAATTCTTTTAAAATCTAAACCTAAAGCTTGAGACAAAGTATTTATCATTAAGGTTTTTGCCAAACCAGGAACACCAATCAAAAGCGCGTGTCCTCCTGAAAATATACAAAGTAAAATTTGATCTACAACGGCGTCCTGCCCTACTATTATTTTCGCTATTTCGTTTTTTAATTCATTTCTTTTTTGAACTAAATTGTGAATTGCTGTTACGTCAGACATTTATGAATGTATTTAAAATTAAAAAGAGTTAATTCTATGAATTCATAAAACTAACTCTTTTTATTTATTTAATAAAAATTATTTTTTCAACCAGTTGTTTGCAAATGCGCAATCTCTGTATTCTCCGATAATTTTAATGTAAGTATCTTTAATTTTAGTATCAAACCATTTTGCAATTGCATTGATCTGCTTTTCTTTCAATGCTAATTCTTTGATTTTTGTATAATCCTTAGCATAATCAGCAGTATGATCTTCGATTCTGTTCGTAACCGTAATTAATTTATATGTTTTTTTACCTTTGTCATCTGTGTTTAAAAGTGGCTGAGAAACTTCATCACCTTTTAAATTAGAAACTTGTGCATACAATGTAGGATCCATTTTTGTCAATTCAAAACGAGTATCCTGAGTTGTAGGATTTACTAATGTTCCTCCATTTGCTCTTGTTTCTTTTTCGTCAGATTCTGTTCTGGCAGCATCGGCAAATGTAATTTCTTTACCTACAATTTTATTTCTAATATTCGTAACTCTTTCTTTTGCTTCTTTTAAAGCTGCTTCAGAAACAGTTGGAGAAATCAAAATATGACGAAGTTCTACTTCTTGTCCTTTGATTTTTTCTACCATAATAATATGAAACCCAAATGTTGTTTCGAAAGGTTCTGAAATTTCTCCAGCCTGCAAACTAAAAGCTACATCTTTAAATTCTTTTACAAAAGGAGTTTTTCTTGTCATTTTATAATACCCCCCATTCGGAGAAGAACCTGGATCCTGAGAATATAAAACAGCTTTGGTAGCAAAACTTGATCCTTCAAGAACATCTTTTCTTATTGCATTTAATCTATCTTTTACTTTTTGCTTGTCTTCTGCAGAAACTTTTGGTTCAACAACAATTTGCGCCACTTCCATTTCGGCACCAAATGTTGGCAAATCCTCTTTTGGTATTTTTTTAAAGAAATTACGAACTTCTTCGGGTGTAATCTCAACATCTTTAATGATCTTATCTCTCATTTCAGATGCCAGTTTTTGTTCTTTTAAAATGTCGGCAAAATAAGTTTTAAATTCCTCAACAGAACTCTTTTTGTAGTATTCTACCACTTTATTTATATCACCACCTACTTGTTGCGTCATGTAATTAAGACGCTCGTCCATCATACCTCTAACTTCAGCATCACTCACAATAATACTATCCTGAATTGCTTGGTGCGCATATAGTTTATCTTCTAGAAGTTTCCCTAACATCTGACATCTTGTAATGTCTTTAGTAGATCCACCCTGTGCTGTAATTTCTAAAAATCCTTTATCAATATCAGAATCCAATACTATATAATCTCCAACTGTAGCGATAATTCCATCAATTTTCAATTTACCTCCTGTAGGCTTTTCAGCAGGCTTTTCGGCAACGACATCAGGAATTATTTCTTGTGCTACCACAATTGGAGCAAAAAAAAGAAAAAAACAAATTGTTATAACAAACTTGTAATCAATTGTTTTTAGCTGTAATTTTTTTAATAACATTATTTTAATTTTTATTTGAATGTAAAGCCTGCTTTAGATAACTCGCCAAAGTTATTTATATTTTCTGAAATACTTCCTGAAACATAAATAATTAGTATAGTTCTTTCGTAACTTATAACGAACAAAAATAACAATTCAATTACATAATACAACTATCAGATATACTATTAACAAAAAATTATAGGATAGCTATAAATTACTATTTAAAACTTTATTTTTTCTTCCATTTTAGATATTCAAAAAGAACGGGATCCTTTTCTATTTTATTGACTTAAAATTTCAATAAAAACCTAATAATTAGTCACATAAAAAAAAGTTTTTAACACTACAACGTTTTCGTAATGTAATATTTTTCAACGAAATAGAATTATATCAAAAAAAATATACTTTAGATGCGTAATTATTAATTTTTACATCCAAAAACAAGACTATTCTCTTTTTATAATTAAAATCAATCAATTACAGAACCACTATTTAACTCAACCACATCTATTATGAAAAAACCTATTTTAAAATTGTGTCTCGTTTCGACACTAAGTGCAATGCTGTTTTCGTGTTCTCAAAATGAAATCAACGAAATAGATTCAAAAGCCGAAAGTCAGAAATTTAAAATTATTGATGTTACGCATCATGACGGAAAACCGTTTAGTACAGGAACTTCCAGTTCTGCTGCAACAGCAAAATATGTAGATAATCCTGGCGGAGGTGTTATGATGCAGGCCTTTTATTGGGATGTTCCAGCCGGAGGAAACTGGTGGAATACCATTGAAGGTAAAGTAACTGCGTGGGGAAATGCCGGAATTGGTTCTATTTGGCTTCCTCCTGCTTCGAAAGCACAAAACGGAGCTTTTTCTATGGGTTACGATCCAACTGATTATTTTGATTTTGGAGATTTTAACCAAAACGGAAGTATAGAAACCAGATTTGGATCTAAAACTGAATTGGTAAATTTAATTACAGCTGCGCATGCTCAAAATATAAAAGTGTATGCAGATATCGTAATCAATCATAATAGCGGAGGACAATCTGAGGCAAATCCGTTTACGGGAACGAATACCTGGACAAACTTTAGTGGTGTAGCTTCTGGAAAGTTTACTCGTAATTATAATGATTTTTATAAAAATAGTTACGGAAATAATGACGAAGGATCTTTTGGAGGTTTTCCCGATTTATGTCACGCCAATCCACATGTAAAAGATTGGCTTTGGCTTAGAGCCGATGGCGTGGGGAAATATTACAAAAACACCATGAAATTTGACGGATGGAGATTTGATTACGTGAAAGGTTTTGGTGCGTGGGTTGTAAATGCTTGGAACGCAAATGTTGGTGGATTTTCTGTTGGAGAATTATGGGATTCGAATGTAAATATATTAAATGATTGGGCAAATAGTGCCAACAGTACTGTATTTGATTTTGCATGTTATTATAAAATGAATGACGCTTTTGACGGAAATAATCTTGCACTTTTGAATGATGATATGATGTGGAAAAGAAATCCGTACAAAGCAGTGACTTTTGTTACCAATCATGATACGGATGAAATTTACAGCAAAATGTTGGCTTACTCCTATATATTAACGCACGAAGGTTATCCTACAATTTTTTATAGAGATTATGAAGAATGGCTGGACAAAAACAAGCTAAATAATCTAATCTGGATCCATAATAACAAAGCGACCGGAACAACTTCTATTTTATATTCTGATAATGACGAATATGTAGCGAGAAGAAATGGTTACAACGGCAATCCTGGACTAGTGGTTTACATCAACAACTCAGATGCTTGGCAAGAAAGATGGGTTCAGACCAATTGGGCAAATACTCAAATTAAAGATTTTACAGGAAATTCAACTTGGTTTCCAACTACTCAGGCAGATAAATGGGTAAAAATACAATGTCCTCCACGAGGATATTCAGTTTGGTCAATTAATCAGTAATTTTAAAAATGACTATTCTAAGGCTGCTCAAATGAGCAGCCTTTTTTTAAACATTTAGCAAAACACTCTTTGTTATTTTGCCAAGAATTTCACGAAATAGCATAAATCAATTAGTGTAAATAGTAAAATTCGTGGCAAAAAATAATACTTCAAAAACTATATTGAAATTTAAGTCCTTTAATTAAGAACTGAATATTTTTATTAAGCCGTAATTAATAGTACTTTTGCAACCTATTTATACGAAATATGAGCTTTTTAAAAGAAATACAACGCAGAAGAACATTCGGAATTATATCGCATCCCGATGCTGGTAAAACAACATTAACTGAAAAATTACTTTTATTTGGAGGTGCAATTCAGGAAGCCGGAGCTGTAAAAAACAATAAAATTAAAAAAGGAGCAACAAGTGACTTTATGGAAATCGAACGCCAAAGAGGTATCTCGGTTTCTACGTCTGTACTTGCTTTTAATTATAAAGACAAAAAAATCAATATCCTTGATACTCCAGGACACAAGGATTTTGCTGAAGATACTTTTAGAACTTTAACCGCTGTTGACAGTGTAATTGTTGTAATTGACGTTGCAAAAGGGGTTGAGGAACAGACAGAAAAATTAGTTTCTGTTTGTAGAATGCGTAACATTCCGATGATTGTTTTCATCAATAAATTAGACCGTGAAGGTAAAGATGCTTTCGATCTAATGGATGAAGTGGAACAAAAATTAGGTTTGAAAGTTACCCCACTAAGTTTTCCAATTGGAATGGGTTATGATTTTCAGGGAATTTATAACTTATGGGAAGAAAACATCAATCTTTTTAGCGGAGACAGCCGTAAAAATATCGAAGAAACCATCGCTTTTTCTGACGTTCAAAACAATCCTGAACTAGATAAAATTGTGGGCCAAAAAGCAGCAGAAAGACTTCGTGAAGAATTAGAATTAATTGATGAAGTTTATCCAAAATTTGAACGTCAAGATTATTTGGATGGGAAAATCCAACCTGTTTTCTTTGGTTCTGCTTTGAATAATTTTGGAGTTCGTGAATTGTTAGATTGTTTCGTTACCATCGCTCCTTCTCCACGACCAAAAGATTCTGAAACTCGTTTAGTTGATCCGGCTGAAGAAAAAATGTCTGGTTTTGTTTTTAAAATCCACGCGAATATGGATCCAAAACACCGTGACCGTTTAGCGTTTATCAAAATTGTTTCGGGAACTTTCGAGAGAAATAAACCTTATTATCACGTTCGTCAAAAGAAAAATTTAAAATTTTCTAGTCCAAATGCCTTTTTCGCAGAGAAAAAAGAAATTGTAGACATTTCATATCCAGGAGATATCGTTGGTTTACATGATACTGGAAACTTTAAAATTGGAGATACTTTGACTGAAGGTGAAATCATGAGTTTCAAAGGAATTCCGAGTTTCTCTCCAGAACACTTTAGATACATCAATAATGCTGATCCGATGAAAGCTAAGCAATTAGAAAAAGGAGTCGATCAGTTAATGGATGAAGGTGTGGCGCAGTTATTTACCTTAGAAATGAATAACCGTAAAGTTATCGGAACTGTGGGAGCGCTTCAATATGAGGTAATTCAATACCGTTTAGAACATGAATATGGAGCAAAATGTACGTACGAAAACTTCCCAGTTCACAAAGCTTGCTGGGTAAAACCGGATGATGCCAAAAATGAAGAATTCAAAGAATTTAAACGTATTAAACAAAAATTCTTAGCTCATGATAAATACGGTCAATTGGTGTTTTTAGCCGATTCTGACTTTACAATTCACATGACTCAAAGCAAATATCCAAGTGTAAAATTATTTTTCACTTCTGAGTTTGATTAATATTTTTTTTGAAGAACATAAAAAGGCTGCCTATTTAAAAATGGTCAGCCTTTTTCATTTGTATCTATTTCCTAATATGTAAATTGAATTATTGTCCTATGTAATTTATTCCTAATCCGCCGGCAATATAGACTTTCGTCAGTTCTTCTGATCCTACAACTATGTTCTTCTTTAAAATATTATTTTTGACTGATTTTGGATCAAAAGATATTTCTTTAGAAAGATAATAATCGTTTCCTGAAATCGTAATTACTAAAGTTTTACTGTCTTTTGAAATTATTGATGCTATAGAAAATTCACCTGTTTTAGGATTTACTTTTACCGCATCCTCAGAACCATTAACAGCAAGCATTAAATTAGGATATTCTTTTTTATCAAAAGGTTTGTTGGTTTTCGCTTCCAGTAACTTACCTTTTATGATTATCGAGATTTCCTCATTCACCACATGATTAATAGCCATCTTACCTACTAGTAAAGAGATAGGCTCCGAACAGCCTTTTTCGGTTATATCAGTATTTTTTTCTTGTGCAGAAAGATTTGATACTAATAAAACTGATGCGGCAACCGCTGCGTATTTTAAGTTACCTATTTTAGACATTTCATTATATCGAAACTCTTCCTGCAGTTGTGTTGTTCTTAGTCTTGCACAGATATTTTTATCCTTGTTTTCAAAAACAAATTTCGCCACTTCCGAATTTGTGCTTTTACTTAAATCAATTACATTCTTCATACAGGAATTACAAAACGAGCCATTTGAGTTAGGAATCATTTTATCAAAATTTTCAGAACACGGATTTGCTATTTGTAAAGTAAATTTCTTTTTCATATCGAATCTTTTAAGTTTTTATAGTTAAAAACCACTATTACTTATATAGAGTCTATTATCCATAAAAAGGTTGGGAAAGAATGAAAAAATATTTTTAATAAATTTAATCCCTTGGCTTTCAAGCATAAAAAAAGCGCTAAATGAATTAGCGCTTTTTTAAACTTTGAATTGAATTAACCTCACTAAGTCATTATATTTCAAAAATTAATCTTTCATAGGAATTGCAAACATATCACAACATATATAAGGAGTGAAATTTTGTCGATTAAAGTAAATTAAATCGGATGAATTGCGTTTATGTGAAAATTAATCAAAAAAAAAGCCCCTTAAAAAGGGGCTTTAAATTTTATGCTTGTCCGGTTGGACCAAAATTAAGAGGAATTGGTGCTTGTTCCGTATCTTTGATTTCGCCATGAGCTGCCTCAAATCTGTGGATATTCTCACCTATTGCCTTCAATAATCTTTTAGCATGTTGCGGTGTCAAAACAATTCTTGACTTTACCTTGGCTTTAGGAATACCGGGCATAATGCTCACAAAATCTAAAACAAACTCTGATGAAGAGTGATTGATAATTGCAAGATTAGAATAAATTCCTTCTGCAATAGTTTCATCTAACTCAATATTAATTTGCTCTTGTTGTTGTTTCGGATTACTCATAGTTTCCTAATTAATAAATGTATTCTTCTTTATTAGCCATCATTTCGTTGTAATCGTCTTTAGATCCTACGATAGTGTTATCGTATTCTCTCATACCAGTTCCCGCAGGAATTCTATGTCCAACAATTACATTTTCTTTTAATCCTTCTAGATCATCTACTTTACCAGCTACTGCAGCCTCGTTAAGTACTTTCGTTGTCTCCTGGAATGAAGCCGCAGAAATGAATGATTTAGTTTGTAACGAAGCTCTTGTAATACCTTGAAGAACTGGCGTTGCAGTTGCAGTGATTACATCTCTTGCTACAACAAGATTTTTATCTGTACGTTTCAATAATGAATTTTCATCACGTAATTCACGAGGTGTAATAATCTGACCTGCTTTCAATACTGATGAATCTCCAGAATCTTCAACTACTTTCATACCGTATAATTTATCGTTTTGAACGATAAAGTCTTTAGTGTGAATTAATTGATCTTCTAAGAATAAAGTATCACCTGGATCCTGAACTCTTACTTTACGCATCATTTGACGAATAACTACCTCAAAGTGCTTGTCGTTGATTTTTACCCCTTGTAAACGGTAAACCTCTTGAATTTCATTTACCAAGTACTGTTGAACAGCAGCTGGACCTTGAATTCTTAAGATATCATCTGGTGTAATTGCACCATCAGACAATGGAACTCCTGCTCTTACGAAGTCATTTTCTTGTACCAAGATTTGGCTAGAAAGTTTAACTAAATACTTTTTAATTTCACCAAATTTAGATTCGATAACGATCTCACGGTTACCTCTTTTGATTTTACCGAAAGATACAACACCGTCAATTTCAGATACAACTGCTGGGTTAGAAGGGTTACGAGCCTCAAGCAACTCAGTAATTCTTGGAAGACCTCCCGTGATATCGCCTGCTTTAGAAGAACGACGTGGGATTTTTACTAATACTTTACCTGCTTTAATTTTCTCACCATTTTCAACCATTAAGTGTGCACCTACTGGTAAGTTGTAAGAACGAATCAATTCACCTTCTTTACCGTAAACCAATAAAGTTGGGATTAATTTTTTGTTTCTAGCCTCAGAGATTACTTTCTCTTGGAAACCAGTCTGCTCATCGATCTCAACCATGAATGATTGTCCTTGCTCTAAATCTTCGTAAGCAATCTTACCAGTAAATTCAGAAACAATTACACCATTATATGGATCCCATTTACAGATTACAGTTCCTTTTGCGACAGAATCACCATCGTTAACAAAAATACTAGATCCGTAAGGAATGTTATGTGTATTTAAAACAATTCCAGTTTTCTCGTCAACTAATTTCAATTCAGTTGAACGTGAAACTACGATATCAACAGAATTTCCTTCTCCGTCTTCTCCTTTAACTGTTTTTAAATCTTCGATTTCAAGTCTACCGTTAAATCTTGTAACAATACTAGATTCTTCAGAAATACCTCCAGCAACTCCTCCAACGTGGAACGTACGAAGTGTCAACTGTGTACCTGGCTCTCCAATAGATTGAGCTGCAATAACTCCGACAGCTTCACCTCTTTGTGTCATCTTACCAGTAGCTAAGTTTCTACCGTAACATTTAGCACAAATACCTTTTGTAGCTTCACAAGTTAATGGAGATCTAACTTCTACTTTTTCAATTGGAGAAGCTTCGATAGTTCTCATAATTGCTTCAGTAATTTGTTGACCAGATTGAACCATTACTTCGTTAGTAAGAGGATTAATAACGTCTTGTAAAGCAACACGTCCTAAAATTCTCTCTCCTAATGATTCAACAATTTCCTCATTTTTCTTCAATGCAGATACTTCCACACCTCTTAATGTTCCACAATCTTCGATGTTAACAATAACATCTTGAGAAACGTCATGAAGTCTTCTTGTCAAGTAACCAGCATCGGCCGTTTTAAGAGCCGTATCCGCAAGACCTTTACGAGCACCGTGAGTAGAAATGAAGTACTCAAGGATCGAAAGACCTTCCTTAAAGTTAGAAAGAATCGGGTTTTCAATAATCTCACCACCACCGGCAGTAGATTTTTTAGGCTTAGCCATCAAACCACGCATACCAGTTAACTGACGAATCTGCTCCTTAGAACCCCTCGCCCCAGAGTCAAGCATCATATATACAGAGTTGAAACCTTGTTGGTCTTCTCTAATATTTTTCATTGCTAATTCTGTTAACTGAGCATTCGCAGAAGTCCATACGTCAATAACTTGGTTGTAGCGCTCATTATTTGTAATAAGCCCCATGTTATAGTTAGTTGAGATACCTTCAACTTGTTCTCTGGCATCTGCAATCAATTTAGTTTTTTGTTCTGGAATTCTAATATCACCTAAAGAGAATGATAAACCTCCTCTAAATGCGAATTTATAACCCATATCTTTCATATTATCCAAGAAAGCTGCCGTTGTAGGTACATCAGTTACACTTAAAATGTGTCCGATAATATCTCTAAGGTTTTTCTTAGTCAATACATCATTGATATATCCAGCTGCTTCAGGTACTACTTCGTTAAATAATACACGTCCTGCAGTTGTTTGAACAATTTGGTACACTAATTCTCCAGCATCATTAAAATCTTTAGCACGGATTTTCACACGAGCATTCAATTCTAATCTTCCTTCGTTTAATGCAATATTTACTTCTTCAGCAGAGTAAAAAGTCAAATCCTGCCCAATAATTTTGTGATCTTCTGTAGAAATACGCTCTTTGGTCATATAATATAGACCCAAGACCATATCCTGAGAAGGTACAGTAATTGGAGCACCATTTGCAGGGTTCAAGATATTGTGAGAAGCCAACATTAATAATTGTGCCTCTAAAATAGCCTCTGGTCCTAATGGTAAGTGAACTGCCATCTGGTCACCATCGAAATCGGCGTTGAATGCCGTACATACTAATGGGTGTAACTGGATCGCTTTTCCTTCAATTAATTTTGGTTGGAATGCCTGAATACCAAGTCTGTGCAAAGTAGGAGCACGGTTAAGCAATACTGGGTGTCCTTTAATTACATTTTCAAGGATATCCCAAACTACTGGCTCTTTTTTGTCAATGATTTTCTTAGCAGATTTTACTGTTTTTACAATACCTCTTTCAATCAATTTACGGATAACGAAAGGTTTGTATAACTCAGATGCCATATCTTTTGGCAATCCGCACTCATATAATTTTAACTCTGGACCAACAACAATTACCGAACGAGCAGAATAATCCACACGTTTTCCTAAAAGGTTTTGACGGAAACGTCCTTGCTTACCTTTTAATGAATCAGATAATGATTTTAATGGTCTGTTTGATTCTGTCTTAACAGCAGAAGCTTTACGTGTGTTATCGAATAATGAATCAACAGATTCTTGCAACATACGTTTCTCGTTTCTTAAGATAACTTCTGGAGCTTTAATCTCCATTAATCTTTTTAAACGGTTATTACGGATGATTACACGACGATATAAATCGTTCAAATCTGATGTTGCAAAACGACCTCCATCAAGTGGTACAAGCGGACGTAATTCTGGTGGAATAACTGGAACCACTTTCATAATCATCCATTCTGGACGGTTTTCGCGGTTTAAGTTAGACTCACGGAAAGACTCAACAACTTGTAATCTTTTTAAAGCTTCCGTTTTTCTTTGTTTAGAAGTCTCGTTGTTAGCGCTGTGTCTCAATTGGTAAGACAACTCATCTAAGTCGATACGAGCTAATAAATCCATAATACACTCTGCTCCCATTTTGGCAACAAATTTATTAGGATCCATATCATCTAAATATTGATTTTCTTGCGGAAGAGTATCTAAAATATTTAAGTATTCTTCTTCAGTTAAGAAATCTAATCTTTGTAATGATTCTCCATCTGCATTTTTAGCAATACCAGCTTGGATTACTACGTATCTTTCGTAGTAAATGATCATATCTAATTTCTTAGATGGAAGACCAAGGATATAACCAATTTTGTTTGGAAGAGAACGGAAATACCAGATATGAGCAATTGGCACAACAAGGTTGATGTGTCCTACTCTGTCTCTACGTACTTTTTTCTCAGTAACTTCAACACCACAACGGTCACAGATGATACCTTTGTAACGAATTCTTTTATACTTACCACAAGCACATTCGAAATCTTTTACTGGTCCGAAGATTCTTTCGCAGAAAAGTCCGTCACGCTCTGGTTTGTGCGTTCTATAGTTAATAGTTTCTGGCTTTAAAACCTCTCCTCTTGATTCTTTCAAGATAGATTCTGGTGAAGCCAATCCAATAGAAATTTTGTTAAATCTTTTTACTGGATTCTTATCTTTATTATTGTTTCTGTTATTCATCATAGTTTTTACTATTGATTTATTTACAATTAAAAAATTGATTTAGATTTATAATCTACTCTTTAAAAGAAAAGAGTTAATCATTCGCTACTACCTCGGGTTACTTCTCTAAACCTCAAATTTTTATTTGAAGCGCTAGTTATAAAAATGCCTTACATTATTATAAAAAATCGGAACGGGTTACGGGTATAAATCTTTAAAAACTTGTGACATTTTGTAAACAGTTGCAGTCCCAGTTTTCAGTGCTAAACTGAATACTGAGACTGTAACTGAAAACTTTTTTTATTCTTCTAAACGAATATCAAGTCCAAGACCTTTCAATTCGTGCATCAATACATTGAATGACTCTGGTAAACCTGGTTCTGGCATAGACTCTCCTTTAACGATAGCTTCGTAAGTTTTAGCTCTACCAATAACGTCATCAGACTTAACAGTTAAGATTTCACGTAGCGTACTAGAAGCTCCATAAGCCTCAAGTGCCCAAACCTCCATCTCTCCAAAACGCTGACCTCCAAATTGAGCTTTACCTCCAAGTGGTTGTTGCGTAATCAATGAGTATGGTCCGATAGAACGTGCGTGCATCTTATCGTCAACCATGTGTCCTAATTTAAGCATGTAAATTACACCCACAGTCGCTTTTTGCGCAAAACGCTCTCCAGTTCCACCATCATAAAGGTAAGTATGTCCAAAACGTGGTACATTAGCCTCATCAGTCAATTCATTAATTTGATCTAAAGAAGCACCGTCAAAAATTGGAGTAGCAAATTTTCTACCCAAGTTCATACCAGCCCATCCAAGAACAGTCTCATAAATCTGACCAATGTTCATACGTGAAGGTACCCCAAGTGGATTCAACACGATATCAACTGGCGTTCCGTCTTCCAAGAAAGGCATATCTTCATGGCGAACGATTCTTGCAACAATACCTTTGTTACCGTGACGTCCTGCCATTTTATCCCCTACTTTCAACTTACGTTTCTTAGCAATATAAATCTTAGCCAATTTCAAGATTCCAGATGGTAATTCATCTCCAACTGTAATAGTGAATTTTTCTCTTCTTAAAGATCCTTGTAAGTCGTTCAGCTTAATTTTATAGTTATGAATCAAATCATTAACCATTTTATTAGTAGCATCATCAGCAACCCATTGACCTTTGCTTAAGTGAGCAAAATCTTCTACCGCGTAAAGCATTTTTTGAGTATATTTTTTACCTTTTGGTAAAACTTCTTCACCCAAATCATTCATTACACCCTGAGATGTTTTTCCGTTAACTATCAAGAATAATTTTTCAACCAATCTGTCTTTTAATTCAACAAATTTAGTTTCAAACTCCATTTCTAAAGCGCCTAAAGCATCTTTATCCTGAGTACGTTTACGTTTATCTTTTACGGCTCTTGCAAATAATTTTTTGTCAAGAACTACACCATGTAAAGATGGAGAAGCTTTTAATGAAGCATCTTTTACATCACCAGCTTTATCCCCGAAGATTGCACGAAGCAATTTTTCTTCCGGAGTTGGATCTGATTCTCCTTTTGGTGTAATTTTTCCGATCAAAATGTCGCCAGGTTTAACCTCTGCTCCAATTCTAATCATACCGTTTTCATCTAAATCTTTAGTAGCTTCTTCAGAAACGTTAGGAATATCGTTTGTTAACTCTTCATTTCCTAACTTAGTATCTCTAACCTCTAATGAATAATCATCAACGTGGATAGAAGTAAAAATATCATCACGAACTACTTTTTCAGAAATTACAATCGCATCCTCGAAGTTATACCCTTTCCATGGCATGAACGCAACTTTTAAGTTTCTACCTAAAGCTAATTCTCCATTTTGAGTAGCATATCCTTCAGACAATACTTGTCCAGGTATAACTCTGTCACCTTTTCTTACGATTGGTTTCAAGTTAATACTTGTACCTTGATTGGTTTTTCTAAATTTGATAAGGTTGTATGTTTTCTCATCAGCATCAAAACTTACCATTCTCTCGTCTTCTGTACGATCGTATTTAATAGTAATGATATTTGCATCAACATATTCTACAGTTCCATGCCCTTCAGCATTGATCAATACTCTAGAATCTGAAGCTACCTGACGCTCTAAACCTGTACCTACAATTGGCGCTTCAGGACGGATCAAAGGAACTGCCTGACGCATCATGTTCGATCCCATCAACGCACGGTTCGCATCATCATGCTCCAAGAAAGGAATCAAAGATGCAGAAATCGAAGCAATCTGGTTAGGAGCAACGTCTGTATAATGAACTACTGTTGGCTCAACAACCGGGAAGTCACCTTCCTCACGAGCAATAACATTGCTAGCTGTAATTTTACCAGAAGCGTCCATTTCAATGTTTGCCTGAGCAATCATTTTACCTTCTTCTTCTTCAGCACTTAAGTAAATTGGAGTACTTTCTAAATCAACTACACCATTAGTTACTTTACGGTATGGAGTTTCAATGAATCCCATTCCGTTTACTTTTGCATAAACACCAAGAGATGAAATCAAACCAATGTTTGGTCCCTCAGGAGTTTCAATCGGACATAAACGACCATAGTGTGTATAGTGAACGTCACGAACCTCAAAACCAGCTCTCTCTCTCGAAAGTCCACCTGGTCCAAGTGCAGAAAGTCTTCTTTTGTGCGTAATCTCAGCTAATGGATTCGTTTGATCCATAAATTGAGATAACTGGTTAGTACCAAAGAAAGAGTTGATAACTGATGATAATGTTTTAGCATTAATCAAATCAATTGGTGTAAACACCTCGTTATCTCTAACGTTCATTCTCTCACGAATAGTTCTAGCCATACGTGCTAAACCAACACCGAATTGTTGAGACAATTGCTCTCCAACTGTTCTAACACGACGGTTTGATAAGTGATCAATATCATCAATCTCTGCTTTAGAGTTGATCAATTCGATCAAATATTTTACAATTGTAATGATATCTTCTTTAGTAAGCACTTGCTTATCCATCGGGATATCTAAATTCAATTTTTTGTTCATTCTGTAACGACCAACTTCACCTAAGTTATAACGTTGATCAGAGAAGAACAATTTATCTATAATACCACGAGCAGTTTCCTCATCAGGCGGTTCAGCGTTACGCAACTGACGGTAAATGTGCTCTACAGCTTCTTTTTCAGAGTTTGTTGGATCTTTTTGTAACGTGTTGTGAATAATAGCATAATCTGCTTGGTTATTATCCTCTTTGTGTAACAAAATAGATTTAACGTTAGAATCGATGATCTCTTCCACATTATCTTTGTCGATAATAGTATCACGATCAAGGATGATTTCGTTACGTTCGATAGAAACTACTTCACCAGTATCCTCATCTACGAAATCCTCGTGCCATGTGTTCAAAACACGCGCAGCAAGTCTTCTTCCAATATATTTCTTAATACCAGTTTTAGAAACTTTAATTTCTTCTGCAAGGTCGAAAATTTCAAGGATATCCTTATCTCTTTCGAATCCGATAGCACGGAATAAAGTTGTAACAGGTAATTTTTTCTTTCTATCGATATACGCGTACATAACGCTGTTGATATCTGTAGAAAATTCTATCCAAGAACCTTTAAAAGGAATTACTCTGGCAGAATAAAGTTTAGTTCCATTTGCGTGGAATGATTGTCCAAAGAAAACCCCTGGAGAACGGTGTAATTGAGATACTACAACACGCTCGGCACCATTGATTACAAAAGTACCACTCGGAGTCATGTAAGGAATTGTTCCAAGATAAACATCTTGTACAATTGTTTCAAAATCTTCGTGTTCTGGATCTGTACAGTATAGTTTTAACCTAGCTTTTAAAGGCACACTATAAGTAAGACCTCTCTCTATACATTCTTGAATTGTATAACGTGGTGGATCAACAAAATAATCTAGGAATTCCAATACGAAGTTATTTCTCGTATCTGTAATAGGGAAGTTTTCCATGAAGGTATTGTATAACCCTTCGTTGCCTCTTTCGTCAGATTTCGTTTCCAATTGGAAGAAATCCTTAAAAGATTTAACCTGAACATCCAAGAAATCCGGATAGTCAGGAATATTTTTTGTAGAGGCAAAATTCAATCTTTCAGTCTGATTTGTTATCATCAATGGACAAAATTTTGATTAAAAAAAAGTAATTTTTTTGTGTAAAAACACACTGCGTAGTTTATACTTTCTTTTTAAAACCAATACATCTTTAAAAATAAACCGATAAAATAAGTTCAATTTTTTTTCTTCGTATTGATCAAAAACTTTTTCGTATTTTAAACTAATTTGATAATAAAATTTAATGTATTTTATTATACGAAAAATGGTTTAGGCCTTTGAGTGTTAACTCAGGACCTAAACCTAGTTCTTAAAACCGAGTTGAATTATTTTAATTCAACTACAGCTCCAGCTTCTTCTAATGATTTTTTAAGACCTTCAGCCTCTTCTTTAGAAACACCTTCTTTAACGTTACTTGGAGCACCGTCAACTACATCTTTAGCTTCTTTCAAACCTAAACCTGTAAGTTCTTTTACTAATTTTACAACTGCTAATTTAGAAGCTCCAGCTTCTTTTAATACAACTGTAAATTCAGTTTGTGCTTCTTCAGCAGCACCTTCTCCACCACCAGCAGCAACTACTACAGCTGCAGCAGCAGGCTCGATACCATACTCGTCTTTTAATATTGTTGCTAATTCGTTAACTTCTTTAACTGTTAGGTTAACTAATTGTTCTGCGAATTGTTTCAAATCTGCCATTTTTTCTATCGTTTAAAATGATTTGTAAAATTATATTTTGTTTATTGTGCGCTAATTAAGCTGCGAGAGAAATTCTCCCACAATGATTATTATGCCTCAGCTTCTTCTTCGCTACCTGCAAATTTGTTTTGCAAAGCAGAGATAATTCTTTGAGCTGGAGATTGTAATAATCCAATAAGTTCTCCAAGAAGTTCTTCCTTAGATTTAATAGTTGCTAATGCATCTAATTGATTATCTCCAATGTAAATTTCATTGTTGATAAAAGCACCTTTTAAAACTGGTTTATCAGATTTCTTACGAAAATCTTTAATGATTTTTCCAGGAGCATTAGCTACATCAGAAATGAAGATAGCACTATTACCAGATAAAACTGTTGGTAATTCACCATAATCATTAGCAGAAGCTTCCATTGCTTTTGCAAGCAAAGTGTTCTTTACAACTTCTAATTTGATACCTGCTTTAAAACAAGCTCTTCTTAAGTTTGAAGTCGTCTCTGCGTTTAAACCAGAAATATCAGATACATAAATGATATTTGTACCAGCTAACTGCGCAGTTAAATTTTCAATCGCGATTGATTTTTCTTCTCTAGTCATACTAAAAATTTTTAACTACCAATTATACTGCTTTTGGGTCTAATGCAATAGCAGGACTCATAGTGCTTGTAAGGTGAATACCTTTAATGTATGTACCTTTAGCAGCAGTTGGTTTAAGTTTTATTAATGTTTGAATAATTTCGTGTGCGTTGTCAACAATTTGCTCAGCTCCAAAAGAAACTTTACCAATTCCTGCGTGAACGATACCAGTTTTATCAACTTTAAAGTCAATTTTACCAGCTTTAACCTCTTGAACAGCTTTTGCAACATCCATAGTTACAGTACCTGTTTTAGGGTTTGGCATTAAACCTCTAGGTCCTAAAATACGACCTAATGGACCTAATTTACCCATAACAGCTGGCATAGTGATGATAACATCAACATCTGTCCAACCATCTTTAATTTTTTGTAAATAGTCATCAAGACCAACATAGTCTGCACCAGCTTCTTTAGCTTCCGCTTCTTTATCTGGAGTAACTAATGCTAATACTTTAACATCTTTACCAGTTCCATGAGGTAATGTTACTACACCTCTAACCATTTGATTCGCTTTTCTTGGATCTACACCCAAACGAACTGCGATATCAACAGACTCATCAAACTTTGCAGAAGCAACAACTTTCAATAATGCAGCAGCATCTTTTAGAGAGTATAGTTTGTTCTTTTCAATTTTTGAAGCAGCCTCTTTTTGCTTTTTTGTTAATTTTGCCATTTCTTTTTCTTAATTAAAAAGGAGCATCTCCTGATACAGTTATACCCATAGATCTAGCAGTTCCAGCGATCATGCTCATTGCAGATTCGATTGTGAATGCATTTAAATCTACCATTTTATCTTCAGCAATTGCTTTGATAACGTCCCAAGTAACGCTAGCTACTTTTTTACGATTTGGTTCACCTGATCCAGACTTTAGCTTTGCAGCTTCCAATAACTGGACAGCCGCCGGAGGAGTCTTAACAACAAAATCAAATGATTTGTCTTTGTACACAGTGATTTGCACTGGACAAATTTTGCCAGGTTTATCCTGAGTTCTAGCATTAAATTGCTTACAGAACTCCATGATGTTAACCCCAGCAGCTCCTAAAGCAGGTCCAACCGGTGGCGACGGGTTCGCAGCACCTCCCTTAACTTGTAGTTTAACTACCTTACTAATTTCTTTAGCCATTTTTAAAAAATTTTACAGTGTAATCAATGGAAGCGATTACAATGGTTTATTATAGTGTAACAAAAAATTATACTTTTTCTACTTGCATAAAACTTAATTCCAATGGTGTTTTTCTTCCGAAAATCTTAACCATAACTTCAAGTTTACGCTTTTCTTCATTGATTTTTTCAACCGAACCATTAAATCCGTTGAAAGGACCATCAATAACCTTAACAGTTTCTCCTACACTAAATGGTATAGAACGAGTATCTGTATTTACAGCAAGCTCATCAACTTTACCTAGCATACGATTAACTTCAGAAAGTCTCAAAGGAACAGGTTCTCCACCTTTAATCTCTCCCAAAAATCCAATAACACTAGTAATAGACTTAATAATATGAGGAATCTCCCCAACTAAGTTAGCTTCGATCATAACATATCCAGGGAAGTAAACTTTATCCTTAGACATTTTTTTCCCTTCTTTTACTGTAACTACTTTTTCAGTAGGAACCAAAACTTGAGAAACATAATCCTCCATACCTAATCTAGCAATTTCAGTCTCGATATAAGCTTTCACTTTATTCTCTTGACCACTTACTGCTCTAACTACGTACCACTTTTTCACATTATTATCTGCCATCACAAAAAAATTATCCTTTTAACCAGTTAAAAAATCCAGACAAAGCTTTTGCAAAAAATTCGTCTACTCCCCAAGTTGCCAAAGCGAATAAAATCGAAAACACAGCCACAACAATTGTCAATTTTTGAACTTCAGCCCAAGCTGGCCAAGTAACATTTGACTTTAATTCCTCGAAAGCCTCTGATAAATAATTAGTAACTTTTGTCATTTGATAAATTTTTTATTGCACGGGCGGAGGGATTCGAACCCCCATCAACGGTTTTGGAGACCGCTATTCTACCCTTGAACTACGCCCGTAATTAAAAGCCAGTGATTTCTATTAAGAAAATCAACTGGCTTTTTATATAATTTTTTATAGGATTATCCTACGATTTCAGTAACCTGACCTGCTCCTACAGTTCTACCACCTTCACGGATAGCGAAACGTAAACCAACGCTCATTGCGATTGGGCTTAATAAAGCAACATTGATTGTCAAGTTATCTCCTGGCATTACCATCTCTACTCCTTCTGGTAAAGTAATAACTCCTGTTACGTCAGTTGTACGTACGTAGAACTGTGGACGGTAGTTATTATGGAATGGAGTATGACGTCCACCTTCTTCTTTTTTCAAGATATAAACCTCAGCTTTGAAAGTAGCGTGTGGTTTTACTGATCCTGGCTTAATGATAACCATTCCTCTTTTGATAGATTCTTTATCAATACCTCTTAACAATAAACCTACGTTATCTCCAGCTTCACCTCTATCAAGGATTTTACGGAACATCTCAACTCCTGTAATAGTAGAAGTTAGTTTATCAGCTCCCATACCAATGATTTCAACAGCATCACCTGTATTAGCAATACCAGTTTCGATACGACCTGTAGCAACAGTTCCACGACCTGTAATTGTAAATACATCCTCAACTGGCATCAAGAATGGTTTAGCTACGTCACGCACTGGCTCTTCGATCCAAGCATCAACAGCTTCCATTAATTCAATGATTTTTGGTACCCAAGCAGGATCGTTATTCAATCCTCCTAAAGCAGAACCTTGAACTACAGGACCATTATCTCCATCATATTCGTAGAAAGATAATAAATCTCTAATTTCCATTTCAACAAGCTCTAACAACTCAGCATCATCAACCATATCCACTTTGTTCATGAAAACAACGATTCTTGGAATACCAACCTGACGTCCTAAAAGGATGTGCTCACGAGTTTGTGGCATTGGACCATCTGTAGCAGCAACTACTAAGATAGCTCCGTCCATTTGAGCTGCTCCAGTAACCATGTTCTTTACGTAATCCGCGTGACCTGGACAGTCAACGTGAGCGTAGTGACGGTTAGCTGTTTCATACTCTACGTGAGATGTATTAATAGTAATACCTCTTTCTTTCTCCTCTGGAGCGTTATCGATTTGATCAAACGATTTTGCTTGACAGTAACCAGCATCAGACAATACTTTTGTAATTGCTGCAGTTAATGTAGTTTTTCCGTGATCCACGTGTCCAATTGTACCTATGTTTAAGTGCGGTTTGGAACGATTAAAATTCTCCTTTGCCATTTTACTTAATTTTTAATCTTAGTTATATATTAATTTTCAATTTCCTACTTACTTGAGCCAATGTCGGGAATTGAACCCGAGACCTCTTCCTTACCAAGGAAGCACTCTACCCCTGAGCTACACCGGCAGAGCCTTAATTTTAGCTTTCTGATTCCTGATTAAACTCAAAATCGAATCAAAATTCTTTTTTTAATCTAAATTCTGAAATCATCTAATCTGAAATCAAAATTTGTGGGGAGAGCAGGATTCGAACCTGCGAAGTTCACACAGCAGATTTACAGTCTGCCCTCGTTGGCCGCTTGAGTATCTCCCCTAATTTTTTATCAATAATTGCATGAACTATTTCAAATCGCATTTGAAATTTTAGAGCCGGCGGAGGGACTCGAACCCACGACCTGCTGATTACAAATCAGCTGCTCTAGCCAACTGAGCTACGCTGGCAATTACATTAAAAAAGTCCGCTATTTCTAACGGACTGCAAATGTAGGTATTTTATCTTTTAATCAAAACATTTTTCGAAAAAAAATTTCAATTAAATGTGCGCTCTTATTTTTTCTTTCCTTTTTACAAGCAAACGTTCTAAAGATTCTGCAGAAAGCTCAATCGCCTCCTCAAATGTTTTACACTGTTTTTTTACCAAAAAATCATCGCCAGGAACATTAATCTTAATCTCGACCGCCTTGTTCTCTTTATCACTTGTTCTTTCCACTTTTAAAAAAACATCTGACGAAACTACGCGATCGTAGTATTTTTCTAACTTATCCATTCTTTCCTGAATAAAATCGACCAATTTTCTGTCAACAGTAAAGTTAACTGCATGAACATCTACCTTCATAATAAAAATTTTAAGATTAACACTTTAGAATCACTATTTATTCCGAGGATGCGCACCTATATATACTTTCTTAAGTTCCGCCAGACTATTATGAGTATAAACCTGTGTAGACGCTAAACTGGAATGACCTAATAATTCTTTCACTGAATTCAAATCTGCCCCATTATTTAACAAGTGAGTTGCAAAAGTATGACGAAGCACATGCGGACTTTTTTTCACCTTTTCTGAGACCCTACTAAAGTATGAATTTATTAAACGATAAACAAAAGATTCACTCAATTTTAACCCTTTTTTTGAAACAAAAAAATAGTCAGAATCTATCACATTCTCCAATTCTTCTCTTTCTTTTATATAAGCACTTATCTGACTTGCAATAATCGGTAAAATCGGAATTAAACGCTCTTTATTTCTCTTACCTAAAACTTTTATTACACCAGAGGAACAATCTACATTTTTTAACATCAAATGAATCAACTCTGCCCGACGCATTCCTGTGACATAAAACATTTCTACAATAAGTTTATCCCGAACTTCTTCAAACCCAAAAGGATCTTCAATTTGATTAAAAAGATCTTTCAATTCCTTTTCAGAAAAAGGAACCTGAACCACTTTAGGAGTTTTTAAAGATTTATGCTTCAACATTGGATTAATTTCAATTTGCTTTGATTTCAAAAGAAATTTATAAAAAGCCTTCAACGAAGCCATTTTTCTATTAACAGATACATTTGAAATATTCTGATCAACCAAAAAAACAATCCAACTTCTAATCTGACTGTAGTTAACTCCATCAATACTCTCCTGCTCAAAATTTTCTTCTACAAATGATTCAAATGAAATTATATCCGCTAAATACGCATTCGCAGTATGAGAAGAATTTTTTTTCTCCAATAAAAGATAATCCTCAAAAGCCTCTTTATTTGTTTTCATAAAAATAAAATATCTCAAAATTAAGCATAAAAAAACCGTTAGTACCAAAATTAAAACATTTTGACGACTAACGGTAATTATTTTTGAAAAGCTAAATATTAACTTTCTAGGCTATCTCTCAAACCTTGAATGTAAGCAGCTTTTTGAATTTGAGCTCTTTTGACAACAGAAGGCTTAATAAAAGCAGTACGTGCTCTTAATTGACGAACAGTTCCTGTTTTATCAAATTTTCTTTTATAGCGCTTTAATGCTCTATCGATATTTTCTCCGTCTTTAATTGGTATAATTAACATAATATAGACACCTCCTCTCGTTAAGGCTGCAAAGGTAATTATTAATTATGGATTATGAATTATAAATTGTCAATTATTTTTAAAAAACAAAGTTGGGCTTGAAATCTCAGAAAATCTATCTTACTCCTTTAGTAAGTTTCTTGAAATAACCAACTTCTGAATTTCTGTTGTTCCCTCTCCTATGGTACACAATTTAGAATCTCTGTAGAATTTCTCCACAGGAAAATCTTTAGTATATCCATATCCGCCATGAATTTGAACTGCTTCATTAGCAATTTTGACACATGCCTCAGACGCGTACATTTTTGCCATTGCCCCTAATGTTGTGACTGGCTTGTGTTGCTGTTTTAAAAATGCAGCTTTGTGCAACAATAACTCAGAGGCTTCTATTTCTGTAGCCATATCTGCTAATTTAAATGAAATTCCCTGAAAACTACTGATCGGCTGACCAAATTGATGTCTTTCTTTTGAATATTTCAATGCTGCTTCATAAGCTCCTTTTGAAATTCCTAGTGACAAAGCTCCGATGGAAATTCGCCCTCCATCCAAGATTTTCATAGCTTGTACAAAACCTTGCCCAACTTCTCCTAATCTATTTTCATCTGGAACGCGACAGTTATCAAAAACCAATTCAGCTGTTTCACTGGCCCTCATTCCTAATTTATTTTCTTTCCTTCCTGATGAAAATCCTTTCATTCCTTTTTCAAAAACAAAAGCTGTCATTCCTTTAGAATCTCCTTTTTCACCAGTTCGAACCACAACAACAGCAATATCACCTGAAATTGCATGTGTTATAAAGTTTTTTGCACCGTTTACAATCCAGTGATCTCCGTCTTTTACTGCTGTTGTATTCATTCCTCCTGCATCAGAACCCGTGTTGTGCTCTGTTAAACCCCAAGCTCCTATATATTCCGCTGTTGCTAATTTTGGAAGCCATTTTTTCTTTTGCTCTTCGTTTCCAAAAGTCAAAATATGATTTGTACATAGTGAATTATGAGCCGCAACTGATAATCCGATTGAAGGATCGACTTTGGAAATTTCTTCAATAATTGTAATATATTCATGATAACCTAAACCTGAACCTCCATATTCCTCGGGTACTAAAACCCCCATAAAACCCATTTCTCCAAGTTGTTTAAATAAAGGAACTGGAAAAATCTGAGCTTCATCCCACTCCATTATATTAGGCCTAATATTTTTTTCTGCAAAGTCTTTTATAGACTGTGCAATCATTATCTGCGTTTCGTTGTAATCAAAGTTCATTAGTTAAGTTCTTTTAGAACTCCAAATATAAACTAATTATTTTTGCTTTTTCTACAGGAAAATCTTTAATTTTTGCTAAATCCTCAATATTATTAAAATTTCCGTTCATGCTTCTGTAAGTAACAATTTGTTTTGCCAAGGTATATCTGAAATATGAAAATTGAGTCAATTCCTTTAAAGAGGCGTCATTTACATTTATTTTCTTCAATGAAGAAGGAATCACAACTTTACAATGACTGTTTAACTCGCTTATAACTTCTGGAGAAAGTCCCCAGATATCCTTCATCTGTTCCATTGATACAAAACAACCAAGAATTTCTTTTTGTTTCAATATTCTTGATGATAATCCTTCTCCAATACCATATAATTTCATTAAATCTTCTTGGGTTGCCTGATTAATATCTAATATCTCAAACTTTTCTTTTTTTGAAAAATCCTTTTTAACAAAATCATTTTTTTGATTTTTAAATGTTGTATTATGCTGTACCCAATTCGGAAATTTAAATAATGGAGAAATCTTATTCAATAGAGAATCTGAAATACCGGTAACTTTTTGAAACTCTTCCGGAGAATTTACATATTTATTTTCTTTGCGAAATTTCATTAACCGATCAATTTCTTCAACTGACATTCCAAGTTTATAACCTTTATAATCTGAAATGAAATTTGGATTAAAAAGATAAGTTGTTGGTTTCTTATTCTCTCTCTCCATTTTTTGCTGATCAATTTCGGACTGAAGAGACAACCACTGGTTTTTATCAGAATCAATAGGTGTAGAAATATTAAAATCTGCAAGCAAATAAAAAAGTTGTAATACAATAATAACAACAAATAGAATAAAAATGCTTATTCGTTGATATCTAGTAAAATGTAAATGTTTGATAAAATTTGTAAAATTCATAGGTAAAAAAATAAGCTCAACTTTCAATAAAATAAAAAGGAAGAAAAAACTTTCAAATTTATCAAAGAAAATTAGTAAGAAAAGTAGTTTTGAAAAAATTATCGAATCTTTTGTAAATGAGCAATTAATTTAATGAATGTCAATACTTAAACAAGCATTCTTGAGAGTACTGTAAAAAAAATAAAGATTTTATAACTTAAAACGTGATAAATGTTTTTATTTTTTACAAAAAACAATACATTTGGGACTTAATAACAAATAAACCAATATAATAGTATGTCAATTTGGAGAGTTAAACCAATATCTGCCTTTGAGGCCGATATGAAAAAAAGTGATTTAAAGAGAGTCCTTGGTAAATGGAGTCTTACTGCGATTGGTGTTGGTGCCATTATCGGTGGAGGAATTTTTGTACTTACAGGTACTGGAGCTTATTATCATGCAGGTCCGGCATTAGCAATTTCGTTTATTATCGCAGGTATTGCTTGTGTATTTGCGGCTCTTTGCTATTCTGAATTTGCTTCTATTTTACCTGTTGAAGGATCTGCTTACGCTTATGCTTACGGTACAATTGGAGAAATTTTCGCTTGGATTATTGGATGGGGACTTATTCTGGAATATGCGATGGGGTCTATGACGGTCGCCGTGTCCTGGTCCGGGTATTTCAACAAATTACTGAAAATATTTCATATCAGACTCCCGGAATGGCTTACAACTGATCCTGCAAGTTACACAGGAGAAGGTTTTTCTATGAACCTTCCTGCTTTTCTTATTGTTATTTTAGTTATTTCGTTACTTATTAAAGGAACAAAAAGTGCTGCAAAAGCGAATAATGCAATTGTAATCCTTAAAGTAGCTGCTGTAATTTTTGTAATTATTGCTGGTTTATTCTTCATCAATACAGCAAACTGGAGTCCATTTATTCCAGAAGCTACTCAGATTATTGAAAAAGAAACTACTCATAACGCTTACGGAATTGGAGGAATTGTTTCTGGAGCTGCTGCAATCTTCTTTGCTTATGTTGGTTTCGACGCTGTTTCTACGCAAGCCGGAGAAGCTATTAATCCTAAAAAAGATGTCCCTTTTGCTATTATTGCTTCTTTACTAGTTTGTACTACTTTATATATTTTGGTTTCTTTGGTTTTAACTGGAATGATGAATTATAAAGATTTCAATCCGCTAGGAAAATATCCTGAAGCTATTAAGGCTCCTGTTGCTTATGCTTTTGACATTGCTGGACAAGGTTGGGCTGGATTTATTATTACAGTTGCTGCTACTATTGGTTTAGTTTCTGTATTAATGGTAATGATTATGGGACAGTCAAGAATTTTCTTAGGTATGTCTAAAGATGGTTTAATTCCACCTGTTTTCTCAAAAGTAAATCCTGTTTCAGGAACTCCAAAAACAAATTTAATGATCTTAGGAGGTATTATCGCAACAGTTGCAGCGTTTACTCCAATTAATAAATTAGCAGATATGACTAGTTTTGGTACTTTGTTTGCCTTTACAATGGTTTGTATTGCAGTTTGGATTTTAAGAGTAAGACAACCTGAACTAAACAGAACGTTTAAAGTTCCTGCTTTACCAGTTATTGCAGTTTTAGGTATTGCGATCAATTCTTATCTGATCATTAATTTGAGTTTAGATGCCCAATTGTTATCTCTTGGATGGCTTGCAATTGGTATTCTGGTTTACTTTGGATATAGTAAACAGCGATCAAAATTAAATCAAAAAACAGAAGAATAAAATACTATTTTCAAATAAAAAGAAAGCTCCAAATGTAAATTTGGAGCTTTCTTTTTATAAATCGAATACTGATGTTCGCTTAGAACGGATTAAATCTTTTAATCTAATCCAGAATGCTAGAGTTAGATAGACACCAAAACCCAATCCCGCTGTAACAAAAGAGATGTAGATAAAAAATAATCTAACGCTTGTTACTCGCATTCCAAGTTTATCTGCCAATCTTGACGAAACATGAAAACCGTATTTTTCAAAAAAGAATTTGAGTCTTAAAATTGCTGACATCTTTGCTTTAGATTTTATATTTGACAAAAGTACAAATTATCTAATTATTTTTAAGCAAATCAAGTCCTAAAGCACATTTTAAACAAGCTTTGTGATTACAATATTCATTTTTTAATTCTAATAATGTCTGACTTTCAAATGCATTTTTTGAATTAATTCCGAAAATATTGAATTTATCAATTGTAGCATTTTTCTCTGAAGAAACTTCTTTCATCAAATCAATTAAATCTTCTGCAATTGATTCGCCCATCATACCCGAATAAGCAAACTGAAGCGGTATTATGGTATTAATTATAACTAAATCTAAGAATGATTTAGAAAGCGTTTTTGATTTTTTGGGACTTTCTTTATCAAACTGATAATGGTTTTGCCAATAAGAACTTGCCGAAACATTTAAAACATCATAAACACTTTTAAGCGATTTCAACTCCATAATTTTAGAGAATAAATTTTGATATTTATGATACAATCCTGCCAATTGAGAAAGTCGAATAGTAGGGAAATTATCTGGTCGAAGTTTGAAAAACTGAACGGGATCTACATAAGTTTTCTCTAATTGATATTTATGCATCAAATAAAAATATCTGAATTTTAAATCCTTATAATAAATATCTTCTTTATCCGAGTTCAACAAACCTGCGGTTCCAAAAAGCAATGCTTCTAAATTTTCATATTCAAAACTTTCTTTTCTGATAATCGAAAACGGAATTATTCGCGCAATTTGTAAAAAGGAATTTCCGTTTGTATTTAGCCCAAAATTCTTTGCTAAGAGTATAAACAGAACAGCTTCCCAGTCTTGATTTGTTTCTTCTAAAATTTCAAAAACAAATTTGGATTTACGCTCCAATCTTTCAAAAAACAATCTTTCCTGCCAATTCTTAAAAACAAAATCATCAATTTCTATTAGTTGCTTTTCGCATGAAATCCATGTTTTTGGAGAAACTAATGCATTATAGTTTTCTATTATTTCTTTTGAAACATAATCTTTAAGAACCAAAACAGGAATTTCTGTATTGTTCTTTCTATAAATGGGAGTATCATTCTCCCAAACTACATGGAGAATGACATTTTCATAAGCAGCATCTTTTTCGTGGTTGTGCAAATACCAATCAGACGATTTTATGTGAATTTCGACATTTCCTGCCCATTTTTGATCTTCGATTTTAATATGAGCATTAAAAAAATCAGGACCCGAAAGTTCCAGATAATCACCTGTTTTAATAATGGTAATTGATTCATTTTGTGCTGTTTTTAAATTCAAAGTATCAAACTTCTTGAATTTCCAGAGATAATGAAGAAAATCTTCTTTCATTTTAAACTTTATAAATTTTTAAAAAATATAAAATTAGCAAAATTTTAATATTATTCTTACAAAATAGAAATAATTATCTGAGCATATAAAGTTTAGCGCACGCTCTGGCATCAGATAAAGCTTCGTGGTGATTTAACTGAATATCCATTTCGCGACAACAATCACTTAATTTGGTTGGTTTTAAGCCTTTCGCTTTGTAAATTCTAACCGTGCATTCCCACTTTGCAGCAATATTCAAATCATCATAATTTAAGCCATGAAGCAACATTGTTTTCATTAAAACATTGCGATCAAAACTTTCATTATGAGCTACTACAACGCGATTTTTTAATCTTTTTTCAATTTCTGGATAAACCTGAAAGAAAGATTTTGCGTTAACGGTATCTTTCGGATATATTCCGTGAACGCGAATTGTAAACGGATTGTATTCGTTTTTGGGCGGTTTTATTAAAGTTACAAACTCGTCTACAATTATTCCGTTTTCGACTGTAACAATTCCTACTGAACAAGGATGATAACCTGTTGCAGTTTCAAAATCTATGGCTGTAAAATTCATTTTTTATTTTTAAAAGACAAATCCACAAATCTAATCATGAAGACAATTAGATTTATGGATTTATTTTATTTGTAATACGATTATTTTATTGATCCAATAATATCATATTTGGTGATAATATGGTGATTTCCATTTCCTAAATCTATCAAAACAGCATCATTTTCTTTTGAGAATAATTTTGATACTTCTTCAATTGGAGTTCCTAATTTTACAATTGGAAATGGTTTTCCCATAACATCTTTAATTGGTTTTTCGGCCACATTTTTATCAGCAACATAACTTCTAAATAAATCTGTTTCGTCAACAGAACCTACAAAACCATTGATATCTACCACCGGAATTTGAGAAATTTTATATTTACGCATACGTTCAATAGCATGCGAAACTAATTCTTCGGTACGAACAACGATCAATTCTTTATCAATATGATCTTTAATAACATCTTCTGCTTTCGTCACATTTTCTTCTAAGAATCCGCGTTCACGCATCCAGTCGTCATTGAACATTTTACCAACGTAGCGGCTTCCTGAATCGTGAAAAAGAACTACAACAACATCATCAGGCTTAAAATGCTCTTTCAATTGTAATAGACCTTTTATACAAGCTCCGGCAGAATTTCCAACAAATATAGCTTCTTCAAGCGCAATTTTTCTGGTGTAGACAGCGGCATCTTTATCTGTTACTTTTGTAAATCCGTCAATTAAAGAGAAGTCAACATTTTTAGGTAAAATATCTTCTCCAATTCCTTCTGTTATGTAGGAATAAATTTCATTTTCGTCGAAAATTCCGGTTTCATGGTATTTTTTAAAAACCGAACCATACGTATCGATTCCCCAGATTTTGATGTTGGGATTTTTTTCTTTTAAGTATTTTCCAACTCCAGAGATTGTTCCTCCAGTTCCAACTCCCACAACAAAGTGAGTGATTTTTCCATCTGTTTGTTTCCAGATTTCTGGTCCAGTTTGTTCGTAATGTGCCAAAGAATTTGACATGTTATCGTACTGATTTACGTACCATGAATTTGGAGTTTCTTCTGCCAAACGCTTAGAAACCGAATAATAGGAACGAGGATCTGTAGGTTCAACATCTGTGGGACAAACTACAACTTTTGCACCAACAGCACGAAGAATATCCATTTTTTCTTTTGACTGTTTATCTGAGATAACACAAATTAATTTGTATCCTTTTATAATTGCTACAAGAGCCAATCCCATTCCTGTATTTCCTGAAGTTCCTTCAATAATAGTTCCTCCAGGTTTCAATCGTCCATCGGCCTCCGCATCTTCAATCATTTTTACGGCCATTCTGTCTTTTACAGAATTTCCAGGATTAAAGGTTTCGACTTTTGCCAATACTAACGCATCAATTTCAGCAACAATTTTGTTGAGTTTTACCAATGGTGTATTACCAATTGTCTCTAAAATATTTTTTGAAAAGTCCATTTTTTATTTAAGTTTAAGATAGTGGTTCTAATTAAATTCTGCCTTTTATTGGAAGAAATTCCAAACTAAACCAAATCGCAATACAAAATCACGATAAGGCATTGTTGGCGTAGAGTAATAATTGCCTTGTGAAAAAAGAGCATTTAAATGTTCTGCCTTTAGATAAAAACGTGTCTGACGAATTCTGGCATTTACAAAAACATCAAATGTGGCAAAACCTCCGATTTTTTTATCTTGTTGTACAAAAAATTCTGCGATAACCGGGTTGTAATCATCTCCATAATATTTGGTCAGATAATTAAACACAATACCCGTTTGCATGTACAACGCTTTTTTGAAGAAATAACCTGAGTAATAAAACGTATTTCTGGTTACAAAATCAGGCACATTTAAGATTAAATCTGATTGATCTACTTTTTGATACAAGAGTGTATTGTCTAAAGCAAAAGGACCAAATTTAAATTCTCTACTTGCTCTAATTTCTAAGTAATTTATTGCATTACCATATTGAAAAGGCTTAACAAGCTGAATATTGTCTGCTTTTTCAGCGGCAGTCGCATCATTGGTAAAATATAAATGATCATTTAATACCGTATATTGAATTTGCCCTGTCAACCAAGGTGTCTGAATTTCGGCACTTAATGAATTTATTTTTTCATTTTTAAAATCATTTGACCAATTGTAACCGATCCAGCTACTTTGATACAAATTATAGGTATTATTTGGCAGTTTATTGATATTACGGTATCTGAAATCAAACTTAATTTGATCGTTTAAATCGTATCTCAATTTTGCATCTAAATTAGAAAGAGACTGATTTGTGATTGATCTTGAATATAAAAATCTACCGTTCCATTTGTTTTTTTGATATTCATATTCTCCTCCAACATTATTAAATTGCAAATATAAATTGGCCGGAATAGCATTACCTGCAGCATCAACAATAACTCTATCGTATTTATAATTTGATCTGTAATCATCTACAAAAAAGTTGAACTTACCCAAAAGTGAGTTCTCATAAGCGGCTCCGACTTTATTATAAAGTCTTTCATATCTTGTTTGATCGTTGAGCGCACTCGCTACATAAGATTCTCCAAAACGTTGTACTGTTGTAGTAACATTATCATTGTCTGTGATAGAAGAAGCAATTGTAGGTTGTTTGTATTGATAATTTTTATACTCATAATTAAATTGATGCGTTAAGTATAAATTATTACTTCCATCGGTCGGATTTACTCTGAAAGCATGATCAAAAAATAATCTTTTGCCTTTTAAAAGTGATTCTGCATCGGTTAAATAAACCTGTAATCTCTGACGGTTTTTGAAATCGGGATTATCACTTTCAAAATTTGAAACATTTGTGATTCCGCCATTTTCTTCATTCAGGATATCCTGATTTACAAAATGTGCATTAATCACGTAACGTCTGCTTGTCGTAGCATAACTTGTTGTAAATCTGAAACTACCGGCACTCACTAATTGATTGATATAATCTCCTTCTGACCTTAAACCTCTGTAAGCAATCGAAAAATTAAGATTTTTAGATGTATTTAAAGTGATAAAAGAATCTACGTTTTGTCCTTTGTTTATTGTTGTATTAAAGAATAACTCTGTAAAAGGTGTCGCTGCAGAATAATATCTAATTTGATCTGCCTGCATGTAATTAGAATGTTTTCCTGTAAATCCTAATTCGGGATAAGGTGAAAAACTGGTTAAACTATACTGTACGGTGGTAATTGGCTGTCCAATATTTGACATTTCTAAAAGTCCGAAAAGGTCTTTTCTTAGATGGTTTTGTCTGTAGGCACTTTTAATCGTTAGCGATGTATCTGCATAAATAGTATCATGTTCTAAAGTGAGAATTTTATACTGATCTATAGTGGCTATTTTTTGCTTCTTCTTTTTTACGGTATCTGTAATACTAGAATATTCCGTATTCATATCTAAATTCTTTTTAGGAGCAGTAGTTTTTTTCTCTTGAGAAAACAATAAAGTTGGTACAACTAATAGATATAGGAAAATGAATATTCTCATTTGATGGCTTTATATAAAATTATTTTGACAAAATTTGCTGAGCAAAGGTAAAAGATAAAAACGTATAAACGAAAAAACATATATATAATGTGAGGCGAGAATCGTTTCAACCTTTTCAAACGAAAACCCCGTACACAAAAGTATACGGGGCTTTCAAAAAATCAAAATAATTATTGTTTGTTGTTATTAAATTCTAAGTCTGAGATTTTTTAGAATCCATTCTTAATTTAAATTACAATTATAATTTATAGTTCATTTTGAATAACTAATGGATTTGCATTGATTTCTGCTCTAGGAATCAACCATTGCCATCTTTTATCTGTTGCAGGAACATTGATTACTCCTCCTGTAATTGTAGTATCATGATTTGCACCAGATCTGTCAAGAGCAGAATTTGTTCTTTTCAAGTCATAGAATCTGAAACCTTCACCCCATAATTCAATTCTTCTTTGCAACCAGATTTCATCAACTAAAGCTTGTCCTGTGTTTGTAGATAAAACGTATGCTGGATTTCTTGCTTTTACTAATGTAGCCAATACAGTACTTGCATCTGCTAATCCTAATCTTGCTTTTGCTTCTGCTTCGATAAGATACATTTCTGCAACACGCATGTAAGGAATATCACATCTACTGTCTCCAGTACTTATAGACAAGAATTTTTGACTAGTAAAAGGAAACTTAACATAAGTAGATGGTAAGTTTAATGCAGTGTGTCTACCTGTTCTGTCAAATAAAGTTGAACGAACGTCTGTAGTAGGAATCAAATTGTAAAGCTTACTGTTGATTGCTTTTGGACAAGAACGAATAACTGTTGAGTTATAATTTCTTGACATATAAGCACCAAAGTTTCCAAAGTAATCTGTTTGCACTTCATTGATATGGCTTCCCCACATCCACTCTACGTTGCTGTAGTCATTGAATCCTTTTACGTATTCACTAGTACTCATTAAAGCGATTCCTGTTTTAGCTTTAGCTGCATAATCTGCCGCAATAGCCCAATTTCCTTGTGTCAAAGCAACTCTAGCTTTTAATCCTTGAGCTACTTTTAAGTTTAAATGAGAATTGTTTAATTTAGTATAACCAACTAATAAAACGTTTGCTTCATCTATATCTTTGTTAATTTGAGTGTATACTTCTTCAACAGTATTACGAGCGTGATTTTCGTTACCAACTGTTAAAATAATCGGTACACCTGCTTGAGAATTTGCAACTCCGTTTACATATCTTTTTCCAAACAATTGTACTAATTGATAGTGAGAAAAAGCTCTGTAAAGCAATGCCTGACCTTTAACAATTTTCTTGTCTGCATCTGAACCTACAGCTGCATCAGTAGCGTTAATAATAGTATTAGCATTTCTGATTATTCTGTAATAAGTTCTGTAAGGAAATCTAATATCCTGAGAGTTTTCGTTTGCCTGACCGTTCCAGTTGTACACTTGTAAAAACCATCCGTTTGTTACAGGAAAAACAACATCTTCTCCTGCAATGTCAACTTGTTGCATCAAACTCCCTAATCCATTCTCATTTTGATTAGATTCGTATCTAATATATAATGATCTGTGAATACCATTCAAAAGAGTCATTAAATTAGCTGTCGTTTTTGTAGCACCTTCGTTATCGATAAATTCTGTCGGAGTTTTTTCCAGAAAATCTTCCGAACAAGAGGATAGCAATACTAATGATAATGCTAAAAATATCTGTTTTATATAATTTGATTTCATAATGTAATTTTTTAAAAGTTTAAGTTCAAACCTAAAGTAATAACTCTTGAAGGAGTATATCTGTTTTGAGTTGTTCCGTTAAAAGTTTGACTTGGGTCTAATCCTTGACGTTTAGTGAATAACATTAAATTTTCACCGTTTACATATAAAGTAGCATTATCTACACCTAATTTTGAAATTAAATCAGAAGGCATTTTATATGATAAATTTACTTGTCTTAAAGATACGTTATCTGAACCAATTAACCATCTGTCAGAAGCTGCAGTTGATTGCGTATTTCTGTTGATATCCATTCTTGGTACATCTGTAATATCTCCTGCTTTTTGCCATCTGTTTAAAGCGTCAACACTCAAAGCAGAACCGTAGTTGTTACCAGTATGCATAAGTGCAGAATAGTTACTATCATACATTAAACCACCAATTTGGTAAGAAAATAAAACTTCTAATCTTAAACCTTTGTATTCTACGTTAGTTCCAAAACTTCCGTATAAATCTGGAATTGCAGAACCAGCATAGTGATATAATGCTTTATTTTGATCTGTTGTAACATTAACTCCATTTACAACTCTTTGTGTAGCATCTCCTGCCACTATTAAAGCCGGATCTGAAACGTACAAAGCATATCCATCAGCAGAATCTACACCGTACCAGTCTCTCAACCAATAATCATAAAGAGATTGTCCAACCATTAACTTTTTAGTTCCGTTGATAATTTCTTTTTGAGGTAAACTTGTGATTTCGTTTTTAATAGTAGAAGCGTTAACATTTAATCCCCAAGAAAAATTATTTGTTTTAACAACAGTTCCATCTAATGAAACCTCAAAACCTTTGTTTGACATAGAACCAATATTCTCAATTCTGTTATCTAAACCTGAAGATAATGGATTTGGTACTGTAAAAATTAAACCGTCTGTATTTCTGTTATAGTACTCAACACTACCTCTAAGTCTATTTTTGAATAATCCGAATTCAACAGCAAGATCTTTTTGCGTATTTTTTTCCCATTGCAAATCTGCAGCACCAGCCGCATTTGTTATAACTCCACCTTCACTACCGTTATCGTATCCTAAACTGTAAGTTGGTTTACTTACGTAAAAACTTAAGTCATCATTACTAGTATGTGAATCATTACCAACTTCACCAATAGAAGCTCTTAATTTCAATTCATTGATCCAGCTAACATTTTCTAAGAAACTTTCTCTTGAAATTACCCAAGCACCACCAAATGACCAGAAGTTACCCCAACGGTTATCATGAGCAAATTTTGAAGAACCATCTCTTCTAAATGAACCAGAAATGATGTATTTGTCTTTGTAGTCATATCCAAGTCTTGAGAAGTAAGATTCAGTTCCGTAATTTCTAGTGTATGAACTTAATTCTGTAGTAGTTGCATAGTTAATGAACTCTGGGTTATCAGGAGAAACCTGTCCAGTTTTTGTTCCATTAAGCCAATTTCTTTCGTAATCGAAACTTTCGTGACCTGCTAAAACAGAGATTGTATGATTACCAATTTTTTTATCGTAGTTTAATAATTGGTTGTAAGTAACACCAGTTATAATTCTATCTTCTTTTGCAATTAATCCTGTTGGAGCACCATCACCGATTAATGTATTATAAGTATATGTTCTGTTATTATAAGATTTATCCAAAGATGCATTAAATGTAAATTTGAAATCTTTTAAGAACTTAACCTCAGCATACGCACGAGCAGACAAAGCTGTTCCTTTTGTATTATCAGTATTGTTTAAAGTTTCATAAACGATATTTCTACCATTTGAAGCTCCTGTACCTCTAACTGTTGAGTATACTTTATTTCCTAAAGCATCATAAACGTAATCTCCATTTGCTGCATGATCAAAAATCGGATATATTGGCCCCATATATCTAATTGTTCTAAATGGATTGTTGAAAGAACTTGTGTTATCAACTCCATTTACAGCCAAATTAGAATCTGTAGTTGTTCCAGAGAGGTTAACTCCTGTTTTAAACCATTCCTTCAAAGAAGTATTAAGGTTTAATCTAGCAGTAATTCTCTCGTAATCTGATTTTCTTAAATATCCTTCTTCGTTAACGTAACCAAGAGATGCAAAATAATTTGATTTTTCAGTTTTTCCTTGGTAAGAGAAATCAACATTTTGACGAACTCCCGCTCTTTCTAAAGGCGCAGCCCAATCCAAATCTTGAGGATATAATAAACTAGCAGCTGGATTTATTTTTCCATCTGTACCAACGATTTTATCATTTGCAACATTAAATGGATTTGTAACCAAAACTACAGGAACTCTTGTAGAAGCAAATGCATTTGCAGCATCGATCTGAGCTGGTGTACCCATTGGTCGGCTATTTCTAATCGCTTCCCACTCTAAAGGATAATAATCAAAAGCATTAACTCTTTCATATTCTTTGATAAGTCTTGAACTCATACCCTGGCTCACATTCAAAGAGAATTTCTCTTTTGGAGTTTTTCCAGTTTTTGTAGTGATGATTACAACACCATTAGCAGCTTTTGAACCGTATAATGAAGTTGAAGAAGCATCTTTTAAAACTGTTAAACTCTCAATATCAGCAGAATTTAAGTTACTAATATCTCCTGAGAAAGGAACACCATCAACAACGTAAAGTGGAGTGTTTGATCCGTTGATTGAACTAAATCCACGAATTCTAATTGCTGGTGCAGCACCTGGCTGTCCAGAAGCACTCTGAATTTGAACACCTGCAGAAGCTCCTTCAATTACAGACAAAACGTTTGTAGCAGCTCTGTTTGCAAAATCTTCTCCTTTAATGGCAACAGCAGAACCTGTATAAGAACTTTTCTTTGCTTTACCATAAGCTACAACAACAACTTCTTCCAAAGCTTTTCCTGTATCTTTCATTTTTACACTAACTGTAGAAGATGGTCCAACAACAGCCGTCATATCATCCATACCAACGTAAGAGAAAACTAATACGTCGCCAGTTTTAGCTTTAATAGAGAAACTCCCGTCAAAGTCTGTCTGTGCACTAACTTTTGTACCCTTCACAACAACATTAACTCCTGGAATAACTCCGGTGTCTCCTGAAACAACACCTGTAACAACCCTCTCCTGAGCGTGAGAGAACTGAATAGATAACGCTAATACTAGCGAATAGATCCAAAGTAATTTTAATTTCATTTTTATATATTTTGAATTAGTAGGCGACAAACATCTTAAATATTTCTTAAAATTACAAGAGGATTTTAACACTTAGTTTGTGTTTTTTTAATGTTGCATTAACACTTAAATACGTAAAACCAACACAGGAGGGGTTTTTGCGATTTTTTGTAACAAAATACTTATCATTTCAAATAAGTCATATTTATGATTTTAACAAAATATTAACATAGTAAAGGATTCGAAAAGACCCTAAAAAAGACATTCTAAAATTTAAGTGTAACGATTATCCTAGTAAAACAATAGACCAAAAACCTAACTTGCTTTTACAGAACTTTTTTTTCTATTATTCTCACCTTCAAAAAACTATTTATTTTGTTTTTGCATTTCCTTTAGAGTAATTTTCCAAAAAAAACACAATATTTGCGTTTCAGAAAAAAAATAATCATGTTGCAACTTAATTATTCAGGCTTTACTTTAGAAACAGGAACAGATGAAGCAGGAAGAGGATGTCTTGCAGGACCTGTAACAGCAGCCGCAATAATTCTTCCAGCAGATTTTGAGAATATTATTTTAAATGACAGTAAACAATTGTCAGAAAAAACCAGAACGCTTTTAAGACCAATTATAGAAAAACAAGCAGTGTGCTTTTCGGTTACGCATTTATTTCCAGATGAAATTGACGAAATAAATATTTTAAATGCTTCTATGAAAGGAATGCAGGAATGCATCTTAAAACTAAAACATGTCCCAGAATATATTATTGTTGATGGAAATCGTGCTTTAAACGCCAAACTCGGACTTAAAAATAATTTTGGAAGACAATTTACGTCTGATGAAATTTCGTTGTTAAAATCAATTCCGAATCAAAGTATCATAAAAGGCGACGGAAAATACCTGAGCATTGCTGCTGCGTCTGTTTTAGCCAAAACGTATCGTGACGAATACATGGATCAGATACACGAAGAATTCCCGATGTACAACTGGAAACAGAACAAAGGTTATCCGACAAAAGAACATCGTGAAGCCATTAGAGAATTTGGAACAACAAAATATCACAGAATGAGTTTCAGACTTTTACCCGAACAATTAGAACTTAATTTTTGCGAATAAAAAAAGCGACCCTATTGTGGTCGCTTTTTATTTGCTTTTCACTTTTACTAAATACAATTGACTAATTACTGATCACTATTCACTATTTTTTCACCTTTTACTTTTCAAAAATTCAGCAAATAGTTTTGTGTCGTAATAAAATGGCCTTACTGCCGAAATCTTGCCATTTTTCAAATCAAAATGTTCCACAATTGACATCGACATTGATTTACCAGATTTTTTAGATTTAAAGTTTATCGTAAAATAAATAATAACTTCATTTTTAGAAGCATCGCTAAAATAAGTTGGTTCTTTTTCTATTTGCAAGTCAAAGAATTCAGCTGATTTTTCAAACATTTTTTTCCATTCGCTAAAACCAGTAAAAGTTCCGCCGTAAGGCAAACCTGTCGCCTGATTGTAAACGGCTCCGTCTTCGATTAAAGCTGCCATGGCGTCAAAATCTCTTGTTTTAAAAAGATATTCATAATATTTTGCAACCACTTTGAGATTGTCTGCTTCCAGATTTTTCAAAACATCAACTTCAGAGGCAACGGCATCTTTATCCCAGAAACCAATAATTTTGCTGACTTGTCCTTTTCCGTTTAAACGGGCAAAATCGCGACCGCCCATTATCAGCTTGTTTTTAGAATCGACCATTTTCCATTCCCAAGTCACATAATTGTCCTTTACAATCTTTGGTCCTGATGATAATATCGCATCAGGAAATTTTTTATAAAATTCGTTGATTACATTATTGAATGCAACTGTCCCTTTTATAGATGCAGAAGGATCTTCAAAAGTACTGTCTTCCAACCAAATCGATTTAATCATTTTTAGTCTGGTATCGCTATTCTTTTCCTGCCAGACTTTTTCATAAGCTGCGACAGGATATAATTTATCTTTCTTTTGAGCAAAAAGACCATTAAGAATAAAAACGAAACATAATAAGTAGATTTTTCTCATACGGACTGGGTTTTAATTAATTCAACTTGAGTAGCGAAGTTTTCAAATTTAGCATAAATACTATAGCCAATTACAAATGCCGTGCAATTTAGCATACTTTCAAAATCTTAACTTTTGAGAAATACTTTTTCAATTTTTTGAATCTATTTTCAGAAAAAAACAGCTTTCTGTTTAAAATTTGAAACCTTAGATTTATATTGAAAAATATTCAAGTCTTATTGAAAGTTACTATTTAACGAAAGAAAAATAAAAAAAACCGCTTCAAAGAAACTCTGAAGCGGTTATGTTTAGAAGATTTTTTAAACAAATTCTGCTTCAAATAAATCTTTCAAATGTTTTGTAATTTTTGATTTTACTTCTTCTTCGTCGACTTTTTCAACTCCAAGTTCGACTTGTAAAGAAGTAACGCCTTTTCCTCGAATGCCACACGGAATAATATTGTCAAAATACCCCAAATCTACATTTACATTTAAGGCAAACCCGTGCATGGTTACCCAGCGTGATGCGCGAACGCCCATTGCACATATTTTTCGTGCAAACGGAGTTCCCGCACCAAGCCAAACTCCTGTTTCTCCTTCACTTCTGCCCGATTCTAAACCGTATTCTGCTAAAGTCAAAATAATAGATTCTTCGAGAAATCGTAAATATTTATGAATATCGGTAAAGAAGTTTTCTAAGTCCAAAATCGGATAACCTACAATTTGTCCGGGTCCGTGATAGGTAATATCGCCGCCACGGTTTATTTTGTAAAAAGTCGCTCCTTTGGCTTCTAATTGTTTTTCGTTTAATAATAAATTTTCCAAATCGCCGCTTTTACCCAAAGTATAAACGTGCGGATGCTCAACAAACAATAAATAATTTGGAGTTGGCAGATCTAGTTCTTCTCTTCTGTTCTTGATTTTTAAATCGACTATATCTTTGAAAATTTCTTCCTGATATTCCCAAGTTGATTTATAATCCTTTTTGCCCAGATCCTGAAGTTGGATTTTTTTGTTCATATTAATTATTTTTCAAACTCAACATCAAAGTTAAGTTTGTCGGGATTCTCCATATAATCCGTAAAAGTGTATTGAATCGTAAGTGATTTTCGATCGTCGCTAAACAAAGCATTCGGATTAGAAACTTTCTTAATCTTTTTTGGAAAGTGATATTTTACAATATAATTCGAAGAAGCAAAAATCATTTTTGACATATCTGGAGCAGTATCTTTTGCTTTTGCCGCCACTTTTTGCTGATCGATTGTTGCTTTCCTTGTAAATTTCTTTCCGTCGTAACTGTAACTTAATTTGCTGTTGTTATCTCCAAAACCACTTCCAAGCGGATTTGCGCTTGCTCCTTCTAATTTTTGAAATGTGCTTAAGGTTTGAAGAATATCCTGAAGTTCGTTTACATTTTTAAAATCAGTTGCCATTGTCATTAGAAACTGCTTTTTTGTTGAACTCATTTTGGTCGTAACGACAAAATTTTCTAGTTTTTTAAGTTCTTTTTGAGTTTCTGGAGACAATTTTGCGATACTGTCTTTTTTCTGTTCAAATAATTGTTTGAAAGTAAAAGTGGAGTCAATATCTTTCTTTGCATCCTCGCCCATTTGACCTGCAAGCTGATCACCAGCCATTTCCATCAAAGAAGAACCGTCCATGTCTACAGAAAATTTTCCTGTTCCGTTATCGTTGACGTAGATGTTTTCTGTGAAAGTGCAACTGGTTAACGTTGCCAATAAAAAACAAAAACTTAGTAATTTGTATAATTTCATCGTTGTACAATTTTTTTATCAAAGATACGAACTCTAATTGAAAGTATTAATCTTCGAATATTACTTTAAAACCAATCTCCATATTGCTGTTATCCTGCATGTTTTCTAAAGGAACATCATAAACAAAACTCTTTTTGTCTGCTGCAATTACTGCATTTTTTAAAGAAACAGTTTTTATTTTCTTCGGAAAATGATATTCCATTGAGTATTTACATTCTTTGAGCATTTCCTCCATTTTCTTAGAAAAAGGATCATTTTCTTCTTTTTCTTTTTTCTTAGCTTTTGCCTTTGGAGGCGTTTTTTTATTTTCTTTTGAAGAAGTGATTGATTTAACAAAAACTTTCCCGTCATATAAAAATGAAGCCAAATTAGTACTTTCTGATTTTGGCGCTGCACTCAATGCTCCGAGGTTTTTTCTATCAGACAATGCCAACTTTTCCATCGCCTGAGTTGGAGATGCCATTTTTTGAATACTGTCTAAATTAGGAAAATCAAAAGCCATATTATATTCCATTTGCTTTTTCTCTTGGTTGACTTTTAAACTGATTTTAAAATTTTCGAGAACTTTAAGCATTTCTTTTTCGGCTGGTGGCAATTTTGCGATACTGTCTTTTGCTTTATTAAAAAGTTCTTTAAAGTTGAAAGTTGTATCGATAACTTTATTATTCTTTACAGTATCCGAACTTTTCATTCCCATTTTGTACATGCCCGCCATGTCAAATCCGTATGAGAAAGATCCGGAGCCATCTTCATTTATAGTTACTTTTTCTTTAATAGTACAGCTTGAAATACTTAATGCAATAAGGAAACAAAGTAGAATTCTTTTCATAGTTTTAGATTTGGTTGAGTTGCGAAGATAATAAGTTTTTTCAGTCATTTTCGTGTTGCAAAAACGTTTTTTGAAAACGGAAATTTCTAAACTAGCCCCGATAGAAATGGAAATCCTTTTGTGCCGGTGTTCGGCATAAAAGATTGAAATGGATAGCGGGACTAAAGGTCATTGAAACCCAATAATTTGATGCTTCAAAAAATCTAAAACTGCATTCTAAAATCTGCATTCTTTTTTTTATCTTTGCACACTTAAAAAATAGCACAAAATGGCATTATCAGAACAAGAAATCATTAGAAGAGAAAAACTTCAGAACTTACGCAACTTAGGAATCAATCCTTATCCGGCAAATCTTTTTCCTGTAAATCATACATCTAAGCAGATAAAGGAAACGTTTGAAGAGGGTAAGAAGGTGATTGTTGCGGGACGTTTAATGAGTGTTCGTGATCAAGGGAAAGCTTGTTTTGCTGAGTTACAAGATAGCGAAGGACGTATTCAATTGTACGTGAATCGTGATGTTTTGTGTGAAGGTGATGATAAAACTTTGTACAATCAGGTTTTCAAAAAATTAACCGATTTAGGTGATTTTATTGGTATTGAAGGTGAATTGTTTACTACTCAAGTTGGTGCAAAATGTATTCGTGCGACTGGTTTTACTTTCTTAAGTAAAACTTTGCGTCCGTTGCCTTTGCCAAAAGTGGACGAAGAAGGAAATGTACACGATGCCTTTAATGATGCTGAATTGCGTTACAGAATGCGTTATGTAGATTTAACGGTTAACCAACATGTTAAAGATACTTTTATCAAACGTACTAAGTTATTTACTGCCATGCGTGGTTATTTTAACGATGCAGGATATTTGGAAGTTGATACTCCGGTTTTGCAATCAATTCCTGGTGGTGCTTCGGCAAGACCGTTTATTACGCATCATAATTCGCTTGATATTCCGCTTTACATGCGTATTGCGAATGAATTGTATTTGAAAAGATTAATTGTTGGTGGATTTGAAGGTGTTTATGAGTTTTCTAGAAACTTCCGTAATGAAGGAATGGACAGAACGCATAATCCTGAGTTTACTGCAATGGAAATATATGTAGCTTACAAAGACTACAATTGGATGATGGAATTTGCTGAAGGTTTGCTTGAGCATTGTGCTATCGCTGTTAATGGAACTAGCGAAGTTACTTTTGGTGAACACCAAATTAACTTTAAAGCGCCTTACGCTCGTGTTACGATGACAGATTCTATTAAACATTTTACTGGTTTTGATATCTCTGGAAAAACAGAACAAGAATTGTTTGACGCTGCACGCGGAATGGGAATCGAGGTTGACAATACAATGGGTAAAGGGAAATTGATTGATGAGATTTTTGGAGCGAAATGTGAAGGAAATTATATTCAGCCCACTTTTATTACTGATTATCCTAAAGAAATGTCTCCGCTTTGCAAAGAGCACCGCGATAATCCAGATTTGACGGAGCGTTTTGAATTAATGGTTTGCGGTAAAGAAATCGCAAATGCATATTCTGAATTGAATGACCCGATTGATCAAAGAGAGCGTTTTGAAGATCAAATGCGTTTGGCTGCAAAAGGTGATGATGAAGCAAACGGAATTATCGATGAGGATTTCTTAAGAGCTCTTGAGTACGGTATGCCGCCAACTTCAGGAATGGGAATTGGAATGGATCGTTTGATTATGTATTTAACTAATAATGCTTCGATTCAGGAAGTTTTATTATTCCCGCAAATGCGTCCGGAGAAAAAGCAAACTGTTGAACTTTCTGATGAAGAGAAATTTATCGTTGATTTATTGAAAGGAAACGAAAATAAAATGGATTTAACGCAACTTAAAATTACAGCTAATCTAAGCGGTAAAAAATGGGATGCGTCTATGAAAAACTTATCTAAACACGGTTTGACTAAAGTTGCTGTTGAAGGTGAGTTTAAGTTTGTTGAATTGGTTGGGTAAATTTGCCTTATTTTATTATAAATATAGCCCGACAGGTTTAAAACCTGTCGGGCTTTTTATTAACTTTACATAATCAAATCGTATTATTATGAGCACTTTAGAAATAAAATTAGAGATCTTTGATAAACTTAAAAATATTGAAGATTTGAGTTTGCTGGAGAAAATAAGAAATCTTCTAAAAAATGCTGACACTTCTGATGTATATAAATTTGAGCAATACGAATTGGATATGCTTAGAGAAAGTGAAGAAGATATAAAATATGGAAGAGTAATTTCACAAGAAGATTTAGACAAAGAAGACTTAGAATGGCTGTCAAAATAATTTGGACAAAAACAGCAGTTCTTCAAAGAAGAAAAATTTTAAGTTACTGGAAGGAGAGAAACAAATCAGCAGTTTATCCAACAAAATTACTTAATGAAATTTCAGAAAGAGTTCAATTCTTAATAACTAATCCTGAAATTTACGTTAAAACAGAATTTCCCGATATTCGAACTTCAACTTTGGGACATTATAATATTTTCTACAAAATAACTTCAACAGAACTAATCGTAATAGCCTTTTGGGACAATCGCAGAAATCCAAAAATGCTTTCTAAAATATTAAAGAAGTAAATATGTATTTCAAACCCGACAGATTTTAAAATCTGTCGGGTTTTTTATAATTAAAATGACCAATTCATCCCAGAGAAATGTCTCGTTGGTAGAACATAAATTTGAATTTCGTTTTTACGTTTCAGCGGAACGTCTGCTTAATGGATAATAATATTATTTACATAAAAAGAGGTGTCCTTCCAAGACACAACGCTAAGCGTTACTATTTTTTACCAACAAGATATTCCTCTTGAATATTAAATATTGCTATCTAAAACGAATATTTCACCAGATTCTTTCCTTGAATATCCAAAACAGCACTACTTTCTTTTGGAACTTCTCCATTCCATTTTTCTTCTACAGAAGGATTTGACGGATATATTCCGTTTTTCATTTTTACGAGATGAAATGTTCCACCGCTTTTCATTAAAAGATTATAGAAATTTCCTGTCGCCTCTGTTGTGACAATAATTGGAAAATCAGTCACAGTAAAACGATTAATTAAGCTGCCATTATTACTTAAAATATATCCTGAACAACCTCCGCTTCCGCAGAAATAGGAATTGGAGAAACCTACGAAATATTCGTCTTTTTGATCGTTGTTTAAATCAAAGGCTTCGTAATAAAAATAGCGATCTTCTTTTGTCATTGCCGGTAAATCTTTCTCTAATAAAACCTGCAATTGTTTTCGAATTAATGCTACTGCTTTATCATCTTTCTCAGAAACTTTACTTAAGTCTGCTGTTCCTCCCATTGTTTTCGATAAAGTATCCTGAACAATCGTTTTGATGATGTTTTTTTTCTCCGTTTTATTTTGACATGAAGCCAATGCTAGAATTCCGATTAGAATTAGAATTTTACTTTTCATAATCTTACTTTTTAAATTAAAATTTTAGACCAATAATGCCGCTTTATTTTCAATATCATTTTGCTCTAACAGCGATTTTATATTATTGAAAGTTACTAATGCAATTTGCGTCAAGGCTTCATTCGTGAAAAATGCCTGATGCGCAGTTACCAAAACATTCGGAAAACTCATCAAACGCTGAATCGCATCATCCTGAATAATGTCTGCAGAAAGATCTCTGAAAAACAGCTTTTCTTCTTGTTCGTAAACATCAATTCCTAAATAACCAATTTTACCTTCTTTCAAACCTTCAATAACCGACGAAGTCTCAATTAATCCGCCGCGACTTGTGTTGATAATCATTACATGTTCTTTCATAAAAGTCAGCGAATTTTTATTGATCACATGTTTGGTCTGATCGTTTAGCGGACAATGAAGCGAAATAATATCACTCGATTTAAAAATCTCTTCTAAACTTACAAAAGAAACCCCGTCTTTCTTCATTTCTACACTTTCAACAATATCATAAGCCAAAACTTTACAGCCAAAACCTAAAGCGATTTTAGAAAATGCTTTTCCGATATTTCCAGTTCCAATAATTCCGATTGTTTTTCCGAATAGGTCGAAACCTAATAATCCGTTAAGGGCAAAATTTTGTTCTCGGACTCTATTGTAAGCTTTGTGTGTTTTTCTGTTTAAAGTCAGAATCATTGCCATGGCATGTTCTGCAACGGCCTGCGGAGAATAAGCTGGAACGCGACATACTTTTATATTGTGTTTTTTAGCCGCTTCTAAATCAACATTATTAAATCCGGCGCAACGTAACGCTATTATTTTTACGTTCTTTTCTGCCAATTGTTTAATGACCGCTGCGTTTACAATGTCATTTACAAAAACACAAACGATTTCACATTCTTCGATTAAAGCAACAGTCTGCGGATTTAATTGTGTTTCAAAAAAATCCAATTGAAAACCAAAATCTTCATTGTATTTATTAAAAAACGTTTTATCGTAAGGTTGTGTCGAGAAAAAAGCGATTTTTTTATTTGAAAAGGAAGTTGTCGAATTCATAGTTTTATTTCTGAAGTTACAATTTGATTTTCATTAAAAATAAGAAAATCTTTTCATAAATTGTGAATAAGAATTATTTAATGAATTAAACTTCAAATTGTTAAATAAAACACAAATTTGAAATTGTCATTAAACCAGTTTGTTTTAATAATGTCTAATCGATATAACAATTAAAAAACTTAACATGAAAAAATTATTTATCGCAGCTATGTTATTCGTTGGAGTAGCAAGTTTTGCACAAGACGCAGATCAAAAACCATCACGTGAGCATAAGGAAAGAATGACTCCGGAACAACGTAATGAAAAACAACTTCAAAAAATGACAACTGAATTAAGTTTGGATGCCAATCAGCAAGCTCAGGTAAAACAACTTTTAGCTGACAGAAGCGCAAAAGCTGAAAAATTTAAGGAAGCGAGAAAAGAAAAAAAAGACAGTAATACTAAACCTACTGCTGAAGAAAGAGCGGCTTTCAAAAAACAAATGGAAGATGAAGTTGCAGCAAACGATGCTAAAATGAAATCAATCTTAAAAGCCGACCAGTACACAAAATGGAAAACTTTACAAGAAGAGAAAAAAGACAAAATGCGTGACAAAATGAAAGAGAGAAGAGAAGAAAAAATCTAATCTGAACATAAAAAAAGAGGCCTTAAAAGCCTCTTTTCTATTTTATATCTTAGTTATTTAATCGGACTCAAGATCAAATCAATTCTTTTGATACAATCTTCATAATGGTATTTTGTTTCTGTATTTACGGCTGCGGTTTTTGCAACTGCCAGTGATTTTTTCAAAGCACTTAATTCTCCTCTAACTAAAGCTCTCAAATCGGATTGGGAAACGTTAAAATATTGTGTTGAACGATCAGTTGGTTTTATTTCTTCTGTCATCAAATATCCCATTCTGTCAAGATACGCTCTTTGAAGATTTCTTCTGTAAACCGTTACGTTTGCTGCCGCGCCAGCTTCTTTCCAGATTCCTTTGCGAATATCTTTAAAGAAATCTAAAGCTTTGTAGTTATCTCCGGTCAGAATTTCGTTATCCATTAATCTGCCGATTCTTCCTAAAGTCATTAGATTATACAATTGTCTCACTTGCAGACTTCTAAATTTCTCTGTATAACCTGAAAATTCTGTGTTTTGTAATGTTTTAGTGTTTACAATCCAAGTTGGCGATTCAAAAGCATTTTTCTGAAGCCAGTTCATCGCCTCTACTTGCTTTGCTTTTGGAACTACTTCATAAACATTCCCTTTCTGATTTGGCTTTTTGGTATTTTCATAAACTCCACCAACATTCGTGACAACATGTCCAACATATCTGCTCCAAACGTCTAGCATTTCTTTATATAATTCTTCTAAATCCTCGTAGTTATTGGTTGTCGCACTTGTCCATTCGCTTAAATGACTTGCTACATATTCCAGATTTTTAAGTCCGTAAGTACTGGCTTTCATCGAATTATTTCCAATATCTTCTGTTTGCGAACTCGGATCAAAAGCACTGCTTTGTTTTCCAAATTTATAAACTGGATTTCCTGCTTTTTCTAAAATCCATTTGTCTAATGTCGGAGTTTCTGCTTCTGGAGATTTTGCATTCGGGATCATTCTGTAACCCCAATTTAAAGCGTAATGATCGTAAGCTCCCATTTTACGAATAAACCGAATATTTTGATCACCATGTTGTGCGATATAATTAAAACGGGCATAATCCATAATACTGGCAGAAATTCCGTTTTCCTTAGTAAAAGCGCCATTTCTGTAGCTTTCAACATCAAACGCACAACTTGCTCCCATATTATGCGGAAATCCTAAAGCATGACCCACTTCGTGCGCAATAACCATTCGCATCATTTCGCCCATTTCTTCGTCGCTGGTTTGTAAAGTCCTTGCTGACGGATTTGCCGCTCCGGTCTCTAACAAATATCTATTTCTATAAGAACGCAAATGATTGTGATACCAAATCACATCACTTTCTATAATTTCTCCTGTTCTTGGATCGGAAACACTTGGTCCAACCGCATTTCGCGTTGTACTTGCCACATAGCGAATTACAGAATAACGAATATCTTCTGGACTAAAATCTGGATCTTCTTGTTTTGTTGGCGCATCTTTTGCAATAATGGCATTTTTAAATCCAGCGGTTTCAAAAGGTTTCTGCCATTCTTCAATTCCTTGTTTAATGTATTTTTTCAATTTTTCTGGAGTTGCAGGATCCAAATAGTAAACAATTGGTTTTATCGGTTCTACCAATTCTCCTCTATTGTAAGCTTCTGGATCTTTTGGCTCTAATCTCCAGCGTCTGATATAGGTTTTTAAGTCTGATTTTAATTCGTTACTTCCATAATCGTATTGACTAACCGTAAACCATCCCACTCGCGGATCTGCTAATCTAGGCTTCATTGGAACTTCTGGCAATAAAACCATCGATTGATTCATTTGAATACTAATAGATTCTGACTCTTCTAACATCGAAGGTTTTGACGCATTATAGGTCAAATCCTGAATTACTTCGATATTCATCGGAAAACTTTTCATCGCAGTTATGAAACTTCTGGAATCATCCAATCCTTTAACTTTATAAAGATCTCGCATTTCTGCGGAAATTCCACTAATCGCCTTTACGTCTGTACTGTAAAATTTAGTTACATCGACAACCACATTTGCAGAATCTTTACTAAATGCTACAATATCAAAAGCAAATAAAGTAGGTTCGTAATTATTGGCTTTCACCGAAATACTAATCGGCAGAGAATCGTTTGCAACCGAATTATATGATTTTGATTTAATTAGAATTTTATCCTGAAAACGTTGCCATACAATCAATTGTTCATTGGTTTCTGAACCAGCATTGACATAGCCCCCTCCCAAATTAGCTGGCAATTTTGATAATCTGCTTACCAAAAGCATGTCTTTATTTAAGTACTTATTCGGAATCTCGAAGTAATATTTTTTATCTACTTTGTGAACAGTAAAAAGTCCATCATCTGAAATGGCATCTTTGGTAATTACTTTATTGTAATCTTTAATTGTAGACTCTGGTTTCTTTTCTGGTGTAGGAACTACAACGTCTTTCTGGTCTTTTTTCTTTTTACTCTGAGCAAATTGATTTGTAGGAAATAATGAAATTGCAGCAAATGTAGATAAAATGAAAAATTTCTTCATTTAAGGTAGGTTTTTATGGTTATTCGTTAAACAAAAATAATTTTTATCGCAATATATCAATAAAATATTCTTCTATTAACTTTTTATTAACTTTTTGAATGCATTCATAAAAAAAGGCTCAACATATTTTTAAATTGAGCCTTTTAATATATTGTATTCTATTTTAGAAAGTTTTAGAAACTTTATCAATTGCATTAATTGTAAAATCTAAATCTTCATAAGTTAATGCATCTGTAATAAACCACGTTTCGTATGCAGATGGTGCTATGTAAATTCCTTCTTGCAATAATCCGTGGAAGAATTTTTTGAATGTCTCATTGTCGCCTTTTGCAGCAGTTTGAAAATCTGTAACTGGATTTGCATCAAAGTGAACCGAAATCATAGAACCAACTCTATTGATCGTGAAAACAACATTATTTGCTTTTAAAACTCTATCAATTCCTGCTTCTAAGTAAGCTGTTTTTTCTTCTAAACGAGTAAAAATTGCTCTGTCATTATCTAAAGCTTTCAACATAGCCAATCCCGCAGCCATAGCCAACGGATTTCCAGATAATGTTCCTGCTTGATAAACTGGTCCAAGTGGCGCCAGATGGTTCATGATTTCTTCACGTGCAGCAAAAGCTCCAACTGGCAATCCTCCACCAATAACTTTTCCAAAAGTCACGATATCAGCATTTATTCCGTACAATTCCTGAACTCCTCCGCGAGCCAAACGAAAACCCGTCATTACCTCATCAAAAATCAATAAGATTCCGTTTGCGGTACACAAATCACGTAAACCTTGCAAGAAACCTTCTTTAGGGACAATACATCCCATATTTCCAGCAACCGCTTCAATAATAATGGCAGCAATTTCTCCTTTATTAGCTTCAACTAAAGTTTTTACATTTTCTAAATCATTGTATTTGGCCAACAAAGTATCTTTTGCCGTTCCTTCTGTAACACCTGGACTGTTTGGCGAACCAAAAGTAACTGCTCCACTTCCTGCCTGAATCAAAAAAGAATCTGAATGTCCGTGGTAACAGCCTGCAAATTTTACAATTTTGTCTCTTTTTGTAAAGCCGCGAGCCAGACGAATCGCACTCATACAAGCTTCTGTACCTGAATTTACAAATCTGATTTTATCAATATTTGGAACCATAGAAACAGCCAAAGCTGCGATTTCTGTTTCTAATTCTGTTGGCATTCCGAATGAAGTTCCCAATTTTGCTTTTTCAATCACCGCATCAACAACCGGCTGATACGCGTGACCTAAAACCATTGGTCCCCAAGAGTTGATATAATCGATTAATTTATTTCCGTCTTCATCATATAAATAAGCACCTTTAGCACTTTTTACAAAAATCGGAGTTCCTCCAACGGCTTTAAATGCTCGAACTGGTGAATTTACTCCTCCCGGAATTACTTTTTCTGCTTCAGCAAAAAGCTGACTACTTCTTTTATATAACATTATGATTTTTGATTTTTGAATTCAGATTTTAGATTTTAGATTTAAAACTGAAAACTTATTTTTTATTTTTGATTAGTTTCAACACTGAAAACTGCCACTGAGACTGAAAACTTATTTTGATTCTAGATTAGTTTTAATAGAACTGAAAACTGCCACTGCGACTGAAAACCCTACTTAACCTTCAACCTCTGCCCAATCGAAATTGCATTATCCGCTAAATTATTTTTCTTCTTTAAATCCTCAACCAATAAATTGAATTTTTTTGAAATCGAATATAAAGTATCTCCTTTTTGAACTACATATGAATTCGGATCATAAGAATTCATATTAATTTTTGGATCGGAATTGGCAACTGAAGTTGAACTTCTCGTTGGTGTCGATGTATTAATTGGCGTATAATCTCTTCCCGTAACCTGACAATCATATTGATGTAAATTGTAACGCTCAATATAACTGATCAATTTATCCGGATATTTTGGATCTGTGGCATAACCTGCGGCTCTTAAACCTTTTGCCCAAGATTTATAATCGTCTTTTTCGTATGTAAATAACGTAGCATATCGTTTTTTTCCAACCAAAAATAAAGCATGATCTCTGTATGATTCTGATGCCAAAGGATATTTTCTAAAGCATTCCTGAGCCGAGTCATCGTCGTGGCGAACACTTTCTCCCAACCAATCATTATGACATTTTATTCCAAAATGATTATTAGCATCGACAGCTAAATCTCCTCTTCCTGCACCCGATTCTAAAATTCCTTGTGCCAAAATAATGCTCGCCGGAATTCCATAAGTTTTCATATTTCCCATCGCAATATCTTTGTATTGCAGAACATAATTATGAATCAAATCGCTCGTTACAACTGTTTTTGATGTTGACTGAATAACCTCAGTGGTATTATTTGTAGAAGGATAATTTTTAGCGATTGGTTTTACAGGAGTACTTCTTTTTGTCGAAGCCGTTCGGGTTTGAACTGCAGCCGCCTTTCTAGTCGTCGCGATGGCAGGCTTACTAGATGAGCAACTTGCTAAAGCTAATATTACGAGAAGTAATACAATTTTTTTAATCATTGGTTTTAAGTATTGGTAATTTCTTCTGCTTCAATTTTATATTCATTCCGCTAATTCCCTGCAATCCGCCGGTGTGAATGAGTAAAATTTTTGAATGTGCAGGAAAATAATTTTTGTGAATTAAATCTATAACGCCAAAAACCATCTTTCCTGTATAAATTGGATCTAATGGCACTTTATTTTCTTCAAAAAAAGTATTTATAAATTCGATTAACTCTAAATTTATCTTTCCATAACCTCCAAAATGATAGTCAGAAATTAAATTCCAGTTATCTTTTTGGGCAAAAATACGAATTTCATCGGTTAAAAAGTCACCTTTTAATGCTGGAAATCCCAAAATCTTCTGATTTGGTAATGCACTATTTATTAATCCGGAAATTGTTCCGCCAGTTCCAACAGCACAGCAAACATAATTAAAAACCGAATCTTCTTCTGTCAAAATTTCTTCGCAACCTTTTACAGCCAATTCGTTTGTGCCACCTTCGGGAACTAAATAAAAGTCTCCAAATTTCGCTTTTAGCTTTTCTATAAATAATGTTTCACTCTTTAAACGATACTCTTCTCTTGAAACAAATTCAAGCTGCATTCCGTTTTCTTGGGCGAATTTTAAAGTCGGATTCTCTTCTATCTTATCTAAAAGTTCGTCTCCGCGAATGATGCCGATTGTTTTAAAACCTTGTTCTTTTCCTGCATACGCGACAGCAGCAATATGGTTGGAAAATGCACCGCCAAAAGTCAATAAAGTGCTTTTATTTTCGGCTTTCGCCTGAAGTAAATTGTATTTGAGTTTTCTAAATTTATTTCCTGAAACAAAAGGATGAATAAGATCTTCACGCTTTATCGTCAGCGAAATATCATTAGGAAATTGAATATATATAGGTTGATTGAAAACTGGATTCATTTTAATTTAGTTGAAAGTCGAAAGTCAAAAGTCGAAAAGTGATAATTCATGTCTATTTTTAAAGCTTAAAGCCTATTGCTTATAGCTTACGGCTTTTTATTGCTTTTTAAATACTTCAGAAATTGAAAAAAAGATCGATCTTTTAGATAATTCATGTCGGCTTCTTTTGCGTAGGCTTCTCTTTCAAAACTAATATTTCGATACGCCAAATCTTTGTTTTTGTATTGAATTAACCGAATTAAAAACTCCAAAACGTACCAAATAAAAAACGGAAGAATCAGCAATTCAATTTGTTGTCTTAAATGTATTTTTTCATGATTAACAAAAGTTCCGTTTACTTTATCAAAATCATATTTAACCAAAACGAAAGGAAATAAAGCCATTCCGCGATATCCTTTCGGAATTAAATATTTAGCAACAATCAGAAACATTGGCTGTAAAATTTATAAATTTGTAGGTATAAAATTATTCGATTTCAATAAAATCATAATCAATTAATGTTATTTTTGATTTTAAGTTCACACGAAATTGAACCCGCAACAGATTTATGAAAGAGCAAAGTAATGAAAATAAATTAATCGAAGGCGAAGATTTTTACTATACGCCCGAAGGTTATAAATGCTTTACCGAAAAACATCATTTAAAAAGAGGTTATTGCTGCAAAAGCGGTTGTCGCCACTGTCCATACGGATATGATAAAAAAACAGGAAGAATAAATAAAATTTAGAATCCCCGCAAATGAAAGTTTTTATAACTAAAAATATACCTGAAGCCGGAATTAAACTGCTTCAAGACAAAGGCATTAATTTTACAATAAATCCAACAGAAAATGTTTTATCAAGAGCAGCTTTTATAAAAATCTGCCAAGAACATGACGCGCTGCTGAATGTTGGAACAAACAATTTAGACGAAGATTTTTTTGAGCAATGTTCGAATTTAAAAGGCATTGCTTTATTTTCTGTCGGATTTGATTCAGTTAATATTCCGTCAGCAAACAGCCGAAAAATTCCTGTTGGAAATACGCCAGATGTTTTGAGCAGAGCTACGTCTGATGTTGCTTTTTTATTGATGCAAAGTGTGGCCAGAAAATCATTTTTCAATCATAAAAGAATTCTAAACGATGATTGGACAAGTTTTGATCCATTAGCTAATTTGGGACAAGAACTTTACGGCAAAACTTTAGGGATTTTCGGTTTGGGAAGAATTGGTTTTGAAATGGCTCAAAAATGCAAAGCCGCATTCGGAATGAATATTATTTACCACAATCGTTCTCATAATGAAGAAGCTGAAAAAGATTTGGATGCAAAATATGTAGATTTTGAAACATTACTTGCAGAAAGTGATGTTTTAAGTATTCATTCAAATTACAGCGAAGAAAATAAGGAACTTTTCAATAAAAACACTTTCGTAAAAATGAAAAAGAATGCGATTTTCATTAATACAGCAAGAGGAAAATTTCATAATGAAAATGATTTGTTCGATGCTTTAACCAATAATATAATTTGGGGCGCTGGATTGGATGTCACAAACCCAGAACCAATGAAGTTTGATAATCCGCTATTGTCGCTTCCAAATTGTTGTGTTTTACCGCATATTGGTTCAGCAACTTACGAAGCCCGAAACGGAATGGCAGTTTGCGCTGCACAAAATATAATTGCGCTTTTTAAAGGTAAGAAGATGCCGTTTTGTGTCAACGAGGAAGTGTATAATTAGAAAATTTGTCAATTTGAAAATTAGATAATTAAAAAAATCTAATTTTTGAATTCCAAATTTAAATCTAAAATCTGAAGTCTAAAATCTAAAATATCACATATGGATATTCGTTCAAGAAAATTTAGGATTACGATTCACAAATCGTATCATCGGTCGGATATCCGTTATCCTTAGTTTTTTAATTAGAAAATGTGACAATTTGCAAATTAGATAATTATCAATTCTATTTCGCTCCGCTGGAGCTTTTGGATGGGTGATGATGGTTTTCTATAGATATTTCGCCTTTCCAAGGCTTTACAGTTGGATTGAATAAATCAATCCATTTTGTTCATCACTATTTTGCACCGTTGGAGCTTTAATATGAATAATTAGTATTGTAAAAATATTTTTCGTTTTCAAGTTTTGTATTTGGATTGGTATAATTTATAATTTTCAGCTCTGTAGGAGCGACATATTTATAGCATCAATTAAACGTCGGTCACATAAAAGCCCCAGCGGGGCGACACAATTTAAAAACAAAATTAATCTGTTGCTAATCTAACAACAATACCTTAGTCCCTTAGAATCTTAGCACCTTAGAACCTTTAAAAAATGACTTTCAAAGAACAAATACAACAAGGAATTCCTTCAATATTACCACCAAAACAAGAATACGATTCAGCAATTAATCATGCTCCGAAGCGAAAAGAAATTCTTTCGGCAGAAGAAAAAAAACTGGCTTTAAAAAATGCTTTGCGTTATTTTGAACCCAAACATCATGCGGAATTAATTCCTGAATTTTCAGAAGAATTAGAAAAATACGGCCGCATTTATATGTATCGTCTTCGTCCGGATTATAGAATGTATGCTCGCCCAATTGACGAATATCCAGGGAAATCATTGCAGGCAAAAGCGATTATGCACATGATTCAGAACAATTTGGATTATGCTGTGGCGCAACATCCGCATGAATTGATTACGTATGGCGGAAACGGAGCTGTTTTTCAAAACTGGGCACAATATTTATTGACGATGCAATATTTGTCTGAAATGACAGATGAGCAGACTTTAACGATGTATTCTGGACATCCGATGGGATTATTTCCTTCGCATAAAGAAGCTCCGAGAGTTGTGGTTACAAACGGCATGGTTATACCGAATTATTCTAAGCCTGACGATTGGGAAAAAATGAATGCTCTAGGCGTTTCACAGTATGGACAAATGACAGCGGGAAGTTACATGTATATTGGCCCGCAGGGAATTGTACACGGAACCACAATTACGGTTTTGAATGGTTTTAGAAAAATAAAACTGAATCCAAAAGGAAATTTATTCGTAACTTCAGGTCTTGGAGGCATGTCTGGCGCACAGCCAAAAGCAGGAAATATTGCAGGCTGTATTACGGTCTGCGCCGAAGTAAATCCGAAGATTACTAAAATACGCCACGAACAAGGATGGATTAACGAAGTTGTAACAACTACAGACGAATTGGTTGCCAGAGTAAATTCGGCGAAAGCCAAAAAAGAAACGGTTTCGATTGCTTATTTAGGAAATGTTGTTGATGTTTGGGAATGTTTCAACAAAGAAAATATCAAAATTGATTTAGGCTCAGATCAGACTTCGCTTCATAATCCGTGGGCTGGAGGTTACTATCCAGTTGGAATTTCGTTTGAAGATGCCAACAAAATGATGGCTGAAAATCCGGAATTATTCAAAGAAAAAGTTCAGGAAACACTACGCCGTCATGCTGATGCTGTAAATAAACATACTGCGAAAGGAACTTACTTTTTTGATTACGGAAATGCCTTTTTATTAGAAGCTTCTCGCGCCGGTGCCGATGTTATGGCAGAAAATAATATCGATTTTAAATATCCAAGTTACGTTCAGGATATTATGGGACCAATGTGTTTTGATTACGGATTTGGGCCTTTCCGTTGGGTTTGTACTTCTGGAAAACCAGAAGATTTATTAAAAACGGATGCAATTGCGTGTGAAGTTTTAGAAAAAATGGCGGAAACTGCTCCAAATGAAATTCAGCAGCAAATGCAGGATAACATTAAATGGATCAAAGGAGCACAGGAAAACAAATTAGTTGTGGGTTCTCAAGCTCGTATTCTTTATGCGGACGCAGAAGGAAGAGTTAAAATTGCAGAAGCTTTTAATCAAGCGATTGCAAAGGGCGAAATCGGAACTATCGTTTTAGGCCGCGATCATCATGATGTGTCTGGAACTGATTCACCTTACAGAGAAACTTCCAACATCTACGACGGATCCCGTTTTACAGCTGATATGGCGATTCAAAACGTGATTGGAGACAGCTTTAGAGGAGCAACTTGGGTTTCAATTCATAACGGTGGTGGCGTTGGCTGGGGAGAGGTTATAAATGGCGGATTTGGTATGGTTCTTGATGGTTCTAAAGAGGCTTCAAAGCGTTTAGCGTCAATGCTTTTCTGGGATGTTAACAACGGAATTTCAAGACGAAGCTGGGCTCGAAATGAAGGTGCTGTTTTTGCTATAAAAAGAGCAATGGAAATTGAGCCACTACTTAAAGTAACTTTACCTAATTTTGTTGATGAGAGTCTGCTTAATTAGGTTCATAAAAAACGAAAGGCTTCGACTTTTCTGAGCATGACAAACATAATTAAGAACATTAAATTTCTAATAATATGAAAACATTCAAATTAGTTCCGCTTTTTCTGCTGTTGATTCTAAGCTCATGCAGCAGTGTTACTGTATATTCTGATTACGACAAAAATGTCGATTTTGCGTCTTACAAAACTTACGCTTTCTTTAAGCCCGGAATTGATAAAGTAGAGATTTCTGATTTGGATAAAAGACGTATTCTAAAAGCAATCGATGCTGAAATGCAAGCCAAAGGTCTAACCAAAAGTGACAATCCTGATTTGCTGGTAAACATTTTCACCAAATCAAGAGAGCAGGTAAATGTAAACCAATTTAGCGCTGGCTGGGGTTACGGCTGGGGCTGGGGCTGGAATCCTTGGATGATGTATGGTGGAAACCAAACAATGGTTTCAACTTCTACTGAAGGTACTTTATACATTGATTTAATAGATGCTAAAAAGAAAGAAATGATCTGGCAAGGTGAAGGTCAGGGTACTTTGACAAGAAACATTGAGAAAAAAGATGAAAAAGTAGCTGAATTTGTAAACAAAATTTTAGCTCAATATCCGCCGGTTAAAAAATAGTTTTCAGTCTCGGTTTTTGGTTTTCAGTTTTAAAAAAAAATAAGTACATTTGTTTTTCTATCAAATAAAAATGAAAAACTATACTAACATTATTATCGCTATTATTAACATTATTGCAATTGAGCAATAATGGGCGAGGTGTTATATAAATAAGTAAAAATATAATTTATAAGAACCTCCCAATCGGGAGGTTTTTTTATTTAAAAAAATATTTGCCACAGATTAAAAGATTTACACAGATTAAAATCTTTAAAATCATTTCATCTGTGGCAAAAAACAAAAACATTATGAATCTATTCAACGAAGTACTTAATGCCAAAAAGCAACTTGAAGATGTAGTTTCAGCTACGCCTTTAACTCAAAATTTAAACCTTTCAGACGAATTTGAATCGACTATTTTATTAAAAAGAGAAGATTTACAAATTGTTCGTTCGTATAAAATTCGGGGTGCTTATAATAAAATTTCTTCGTTGAATGAAAAAGAAAAAGCTAACGGAATTGTTTGCGCAAGCGCTGGAAACCACGCACAAGGCGTTGCTTATTCTTGCAATCTTCTAAAGATTCAGGGAAAAATTTACATGCCAAAAACCACTCCAAAACAGAAAGTAAAACAGGTTCAATTATTCGGAAAATCATTTGTCGAGATTGTTTTAATCGGAGATACTTTTGATGACGCTTATGCTTCTGCAACAGCTGATGCGATCAAAAATCATAAAACTTTTATTCATCCTTTTGATGACGAAAAAGTTATCGCCGGACAAGGAACGGTTGGACTAGAAATTTTAGAAAGCTTTAAAGAGCCAATAGATTATGTTTTTGTTCCAATTGGCGGTGGCGGACTGGCTTCGGGATTATCTGAAGTTTTTAGACATTTGAGTCCGCATACTAAAATAATCGGCGTTGAGCCAAAAGGAGCGCCTTCGATGAAAACCTCATTCGAAGAAAATAAAAATACAGCTTTAAAAACCATTGACAAATTTGTAGATGGCGCTGCTGTAAAACAAGTCGGCGATAAAACCTTTGAAATCTGCCGTTACAATTTGGAAGATATTGTTTTGGTTCCCGAAGGAAAAGTCTGCACTACAATTTTACGTTTGTATAATGAAGAAGCAATGGTTGTAGAACCAGCAGGCGCTTTGACAATTGCAGCATTGGATTTTTACAAAGACAAAATAAAAGGCAAAAATGTAGTTTGCATTGTCAGCGGAAGCAACAATGATATTGAAAGAACTGCCGAAATAAAAGAACGTTCTTTATTGTATGAAGGTTTAATGCATTATTTTATGATTCAGTTTCCACAGCGTCCTGGAGCTTTAAAGGAATTTGTAAATAATATTTTGGGGCCTGATGACGATATCACTTATTTTCAATTTGCGAAGAAAAACAGCCGTGAAGTAGGTTCAGTTGTCGTTGGTTTAGAATTGAAAAATAAAAACGATATTATGCCAATTAAATTAAAAATGACAGAAAACGGATTTGAATTTCAATATCTGAATGACAATCAGGATTTGTTTACGCAGTTAATTGGCTAGGAATTTCTGATACTGATAAATATCATTAAACAAAAAAGAAGTTATCGTAATTTTGCATTCCACATTAAACATTAAGAAAATGGCAGCGCTTAAAGATATTTCGACTATTGAAGATATAAAACAAATGGTCGACAGCTTTTACGGAAACGTGAGAAAAGACGAACTTATTGGTCCAATTTTTAATGACAAGCTGCAAGATCGCTGGGAACCGCATTTGCAAAAAATGTACAATTTCTGGCAGACTATTTTGTTTGATGTTCGTGCTTATTCGGGAACGCCGTTTCCTCCGCACAAACAACTTCCTGTCGATCAAACTCATTTTGACCGCTGGATTGCTATTTTTAATTCAACAATAGATTCGCAGTTTGCAGGACCTATAACTGAGGAAGCAAAAATGCGTGCAACCAATATGGCTTTTATGTTTAGTCATAAAATTGAATATTTTAGGAATGCAGAAAACGAGCTTAAAAATGGAGCAAAAAAATCTTAGCTCTCAACTCACGAAAACGCAATAAAACATTCTTTCGAACAAAAAATTGTGTTATAAATAATAAAAAATAGATATATCGATTCGTAATTTTACAATCTAATCTTCATCATTTTTCGAAATTAGTCCAATATTGAAATCAATCCACTATTAGAGCGATTGCTTAATCTATTGAAATTATTAAACCTCCATTTAAAGCTTAAAAAAATAAGCGCTAAATGGAGGCTAATGTTTATTTTTATCCTTCTGGTTATTGTTGTGTTTAAGATATTCTATCTCCCTTTTTTATCAAATTTAATAGTATCTACTTTTACATTCTCACACACTACATGAAACAGACTTTGTGAAGTCTTTTTAAAACTGCTTTTTTTGATTGCTTGGGGTTCTATTTTATCATATTTGTAAATAATACTTGAATCATTGTAATCTTCAAATCTATTATTATTTTTGTTATGGTTTAATTTATTTATATAAGCATTTTCTTTACCATCAAAAACATATTCTTTCTGATTAATGATATTATTTTCGAAAACTTTATAACTAGGATTTACAACAATACATTTTATCGCATCCTCTTTGATACTAGCATTAATGTCTTTAATCATTTTTTTATCTTCATCGCTTAAACTTTCCAAAGTTTTCTTTATAGTAATATCTTTATCTCGGTCTATATTTTGTATACCCTGCTTTAAAATTTTAAAATAAAAAGGTTTATAAAATTGGGATTTACGAATATAACTTAGTATGAAATCATTATAATTAGTTGTCAAAAATGAATATAAATTATTCTGTTGAGATTCATCATAGACACTATATCCGAGGTTTATTAATTCATTTTTCTTATTAAATTTATAAATATAGGGGAATGAAAAACAACCAGCATCACTATTAAATACACTATACATTTTTGTTATTTCATTACCCATAAATGTTTCATCATCTTCAAATCCTTGAAACATGATTTTATATCCATCTTTTATATTAGGATTACTCCTGGCATACATAATAAATCTATGTTCTGGATTATGAGGAATTAGCACCAAATGGTTTTTGTCGTCAACTTCCCATTTTCCATAAATTATTGTCGCATATGCAACAATAATAAATTTAGAATCTGGCAGAATATAATACCGTGTATTGTCTTGTGCATATACACCAATAAGTTTTTGATTATTTTGACTACATGATGACAAAAACATCATCACCAAACTAAGCGTTAATAATACTTTTTTCATTTTATTTTTCATTTATAATTATTCTGCATCATAAACCTCAACTTTTGAATTTAGTATTTCAAACTCATTTGTTGGCGATTTCAAACAAACTTTACCCGAATACACAGGTTTATTAATATTACTCTTCTTGATCTCTTTATCAAATTTTATATACAGCTCTACATTTTGATTGTTTTCAAAAAAAACTTTAAAACGATCCATTAACTGATTATTAAATGAGCGTTCTTCTATTGGATCTTGCAAGTGATCATTTTCATCTACGGTCTTACCGTCTAATAAATCAACCCAAATTCTGACTTCGAGCTTGTGACGAAATCGATCTTCAATAAAAATTGCCATTGTGTTTGGCACTCCTTTTCCATTTACAGTATCGGTCAAAAACTCCAGACCAGCATTACTCTTTTCCATTACTTCGCCATTAAGGAAAAGAATATCAAAATCGTAAATTTTAAAATTCGGATTATTGGTGCCAATAGTATAATTATACCGCTTAAGGCGATTCTTAAAATAAGTATTGTTTACTTTATTCTCATCTATTTCTTTTTGAACAAAAGGCAGAAAATCATCATAATAAGACTTCATAACACTTTTTCGGTCAGGGTTTTTGCTAAAATCATTCCAGTCTTCATCTAAAACTTCATGTCCCTGATAACTGCCTATTTCTATATTGCCTGCACTACCTCCTATCCAGAGTGTTATCATACCTTTTGGTGCTATCCCAACGGTTAAGGTATTATATGCTTTTTTATATTCATTACCACTTGGATAAAAAGAAGTACCGTAATCTTTTTTAAATATGTCATATAGTTTCTTTTGTGGCAGCTCAAAATCTCCCAAATAAAACTTATTCTCGGTATATGAGAACCATCTTATTACCATCTTTTCTGGTACTTTTTTTCTTTCATCTCCCACGGCATAAGAACTGCTGCTAGACCACCAGTTCCCTTGAAGAAATTCTCCGCTAGGTATCCAGACGCTATTGCCATCTGAAAGTGCAAAACCACCAAAAATTACTTCCATCGGATAAGCTACATCAGCACTAACTTCTGGACTCCATTCAAACTTTTCTATTTTAACAAACATATCTTTTTCGTTTTTTTTGCAGCTCAAAACAATTACAAAGAGCGATAGCATTATTATTATCGTACTACATTTTTTCATTTTTCTTAACCTTTTATTGGTTTTCTGTATGGCTTGCCATCTAGATATCTCCCTCCTTTTCCTATAGCATTTGACGTTGAGCGATGCAGGTATTTATTTCGAATAGGTTTTAACAATTCTTCATTAATAGTAGCTTTAAGACTGTGTGCCCTATCATTTTTTAAAGCATAACTTAATAAATTTTCTTTTGTGAAGTTTAAATCATCAGGAACTTTATAGGTCGCTTTTTTACCTCCTTCCATTAATGTCTTATTAAACTTTAAACCATATTTTTCTGCCATTTTTACCATAATAGCCAACGCTACATATTGGTAGCTGTTTGGAATACCTATGCGTGTACCTCCGTAAGGTTTTCCAGCTTGTTCACTTCTCATTGGGTAATCAAGTTGTTGTGGTGTGTACCATCTTTGTTCGAGTAAAACTTGTTGGATATTTTTAAAATCAGGTTCATCACTAAAATATCTTGTTTCATCCTCAATCTCGCCATAACCTCCGCCTACATCACTATGTGCTCCAGGAATTTGTAATTCAAAGCCCACTCCCGCTGCAATAGAATGTTCTATGGTAGTAAGCGAAAAATTTTCTCGATACTCATCAGCAGCAGTAAGATGAAATACTTTCTTTACACCTTCCATTTTTAGTTTAAGTTCGTCTACATCATTATCAAAATTTTTATTTGCCGCTCCAGTTATTAAATGATGTGCATCATGATAAGAAGATACGGTATCAAACAAACCCACAAATTTTACAGAAAACTTAGCCGATTCTATATTGTACTCATCCTGTACTTTATATTTAAGTGCTATAAAATGCCGTGCAGCTGCGGCTCCGCGACTAAAACCAAACACGGTTAATTCTATTTCGTTTATAAACTCTTTTTCTTTGATATATTTGTCATCTTGAATTTTTTTAATCCTTTCCTTAATTTTCAAGAAAGCGATATTGACTTTAGCGGGAATCCCAGTTTTACCACTGCCAAAAGCATACCCATCCATATCATCACCTTTATAATCTTCTGTTCCTTCTCCTTCGATATATATTTTTATTTCTTTGTTTTTATCATCGGCAAGATTCATTTGGTGCATAATGGCTATGTTCGAGTAATAATTTTCGTAACTACTGCCAGCTTCAAGATTTTTTTTGTATGCCTCAGCTGCTTTTAATTCATCAGGATTTAATGCAACTCTCTTTTTCTTTTTATTATAAGCTAATCTTGCATCTGTATTATTACCGTTATTCAGTGTGCCATCAAAAAATAAATTTATATTCACTTTTACCCCCTTTTTATTAGCTGGTTTCTTTTGCTTATCCGGAATATTAACTTTCAAAACACTATTACTTTTAGGCTGTTCTATTCTTTTTACTAAACTGTTAAAAACCTTAAGCTGTATTTTATCTTCAATTACATCTATTTTACCATTGTATTTTACTTCGGCATAAAACTCATGCATGTCTTCATTGATGTAATCCTGATCATTAAGTTTTTTTTGATATAGTTTTATATTGGTAAAATATAGTTCTGCTTTTCCGTATTTGTCCACACGGGTTGTAGTATAGGTCCCCATGTTTCTGGATTTCTTATCATGCCCGTCTAAACCTTCGTCCTCCCAAATGGTTACTTGCAGCGTATCACCAATGGGAATGTTAAGCGTGTGAATAAACAAACGCACATTATCAAGATAAGCAATTGGTCTTCCGTTTAAATCTTCATAATATTGATCCTGCCATTTAAGATTTTGAATGCTTGGTTTTCCTGCAACAGGAATAATTTCCAGAGATGCACTTCCTGAAACGCCAAAAGCATCTGTGAAAATTACTTCAATTTTATACGAGACTCCTAAACTTGCCTGATTAAATGTGACACTTCCATCATTACCTAAGTCAAAAAAACGCTTTCCTTTTTTATATAATGTCCAACGTTGTTTTACAATTTTTGAGGGATCTGCTTCTTGTGTTCCATCCACATTGGTATCAATATAAAGTTCGATTGTTTTTTTTGCCTGTGGATCAATTGCTGACATTAGTTTATAGACATTTTTCCCAAGTATCGGTCTTATCTCTCCTTTTATATAAAAACTCATAATTATTATTTTTCAACTTCTGGTATTCCGTTTAACTCATTTTGAAATGCTCCCATATTTAACAAAGGATTTATTTGATTCATTATGAATGGATTAGCTACCATAATATGATTTTTTGTAAGTTCTGCTTGTTGTCCATGTCTTAAAATACTAATACAATCTGGCGCTCCCATTGGACAAGTACCTTTGCTATCTTCAAGTAACATTTTACCATTATTAGATAAAGTTACTTTTTCATAAAAATTACTCCAAATCATTATTTGCGCTTTGCAAGGCAAATAATCATTTCCTGATGGTTGTTTTTTACATTTGCCAAATGTATTTTTCTCTAAAGTCTGACCAATTTCTTTGGTAGTAGCAATAAGTTTCTTCTCTGCTTCATAATCATTCGCATAATGTTTTGAATTTGTCAAAACTTTTAATATATCTGTTTGTGGTTCGACACTAAATTCACATTTCAGAATTGCTCCTTGTACCACAACATATTTTTTGGCCATAATATTTTTAATGTAAGTTAATTCTTTCTTTAAATTTATAGCAATATAATAAATTTATTCAAAAAAGTATTAAAAATCTTACTTTAAAACTATTTTTAAAATTTTAACTTGAAGATTCCAAAAAATAAAAACTTCCAAAAACGCAATAAATATTCGTTCGAACAAAATTTTTGTGATTATTATCACAAAAAAGGCGGCTAAAATTCGTAATTTTACATTTTAACCAAGAACGTTTTCGAAATGAATCCAAATATTGAAACCAATCCGCTTTTAGATCGATTGCCTAAACATTTACAGCAATTTATTAAGCCACAAGATTATAGTGATTACACTCCAATCAATCAAGCGGTTTGGCGATATGTAATGCGCAAAAACGTAGATTATCTGTCTAAAGTTGCGCATCATTCTTATTTGGATGGATTGAAGAAAACCGGAATTGAGGTTGATTCTATTCCAAGTATGTACGGAATGAACCGAATTCTAAGCGAAATTGGCTGGGCTGCCGTTGCAGTTGATGGCTTTATTCCGCCAAATGCTTTTATGGAATTTCAGGCTTATAATGTTTTGGTTATCGCTTCTGATATTCGTCAATTAGAACATATTGAATATACTCCAGCTCCGGATATCATTCACGAAGGTGCAGGTCATGCTCCTATTATTGCAAATCCTGAATATGCAGAATATTTGAGACGTTTTGGCGAAATTGGCTGTAAAGCAATTTCTTCTCATAAAGATTATCAAATGTATGAGGCGATTCGTTTGCTTTCGATTTTGAAAGAAGCCGAAGATACGCCACAAGACAAAATCGACGAAGCTGAAAAAGCAGTTGCAGATCTTCAAAATAATATGGGCGAATTGTCTGAAATGGCTCAAATTCGAAACCTGCATTGGTGGACAGTTGAATATGGTTTGATTGGAACTGTCGAAAACCCAAAAATCTATGGTGCGGGATTACTTTCTTCAATTGGAGAAAGCGCGCATTGTATGACCGATAATGTGAAGAAAATCCCTTATGATATTTCTGCAGCCAATCAGAATTTTGATATTACGCAGTTGCAGCCCCAACTTTATGTAACACCGACTTTTTCTCATTTGAGTTTGATTTTAGAAGAATTTGCTAATAAAATGGCATTGCGAACTGGCGGTTTATCAGGAATTAAAAAACTGATTCAATCGAATGCTTTAGGAACAATTGAATTGAGCACAGGTTTACAAATTTCAGGCGTTTTCACTAATGTAATTGAGGAAGAAGGAAAACCAGTTTACATTCAAACTACTGGAAAAACCGCACTTTCTAACCGTGAAAAAGAATTAGTAGGTCACGGAACTTTAACTCACCCAGAAGGATTTGGTAGTCCGATTGGGAAATTGAAAGGTTTTAATCTGGCGATTGAAGATATGAGTCCGATGGACTTGCAAGCTTACAGTATTGTTGAAGGCGAAAAGATAAAATTAGAGTTTGAAGGTAATATTATCGTTGAAGGTGAAATTATTACAGGTTCTAGAAATCTTCACGGAGAAATCATCTTAATTAGTTTTAAAAATTGTACCGTAACGCATGGCGAAACTATTTTGTTTCAGCCAGAATGGGGAAATTACGATATGGCGATTGGTAAAAAAGTGGTTTCTGCTTTTTCCGGTCCAGCCGATGTCAATAGTTTTGATTTGATAAATATCGTTCCGTCATCAAAAACCATTAAAGCAAAACATACTTCAGAACGTGACGAATTAGAGCATTTATATGCAACTGTTCGTGAAATTAGAAAAAATAAATCTTCTAAAACTGAATTGCAATCTGTTTTTGAAAAACTAAAAAATAATCATGCAAACGATTGGCTTTTAAGCATAGAAATTGTTGAACTTTTAAAAGATTCAGATGAAAAACAACTTTTACAGGAAGTTTTGGTTTACTTGGATCAATTGAAAGTAAAACGTCCTGAAATTGCGCATTTAATTTCTGGTGGACTGGATTTGATATTTGATGATTCTAATTTACCACAAAGGCACTAAAACGCTAATATTTTGATTATTACGTTTAATTTATAGTCTCGCAAAGTCACAGAGTCGCAAAGTATTTACTTAAAAAGTTTTCTTTGCGACTCTGCAACTTTGCGAGATTCTTTTTTAAAACTTTGAATTCAAATCTTGCTTTAACTCCGTTTCTGACTCAATAGTTTTCCCGTTGTATTGCAACTTCCACCCCATTGAATTGGTTAGAATTAAGATCTTAGACAATTCGCTGATAAGTCTATTTTGGGCGTTTGTTTTAAGTGTAGATTTTTCGATTTTTTTCGCAAGATTTGCTTTTACCGATTTGTTGATTTTATTGTAATCGTCTCCCGTAAATGGATTCAGTTTACTTTGCTCTACATCATAAAACTTAATATCGGGATTGATCTTTATTTCTTCTTTTGGAATATTTAAAATCGTAATAGTTTTGTTTTTTTCATCAATATCATATTTCATCTGATGCAAATCGTATGCAACAGTAACATCTGCATTCACAATAATAAGCGCTTTCTTTTCAAAAGAAACCATGTCCATTAAATATTTCTGCTGGTTTTTATAAGTAAGAACTTCTGAGAAATGTCCTTCGGTGACAACCAATTTTCCAACGTTAAGAATCTGTTGTTGAATTAAACTGGTATTATATTCAATTCCTGAATCGTCGTCTTTTTTGAATTCGCAATATTTAAAAGCGAGAACAATCAATACAACAATGATTCCTATACCTATAGCTTTTTTGATCAAGTTTTGCATTCTAGTAAAATATTTGAGACCAATTTACTTCTTTTTTTGTTTTTTTTCGCCACGAATTCACGAATTTTCGCTAATAACTTTGAGTATAAGATCTTTGTATTTCACAAATTAAAATTTGAGAAATTTGAAATAAATAACAAACACAGATTATATTTAATTCGTGAATTGCTTCGCCAGTTCGCTATCGCTCGGGTCGTGGCGAAAAAAAATTAAAACGGATAGCCAATCGCAATATTCAAAATCAAATTGTCTTTTCTCCAAGAACCGCTTCCGAAATTAATATCATCAATTACCCATCTTTGTCCGTCTGGCAGTGCTGGATTTCTTAACGGAATCGCTAAATCTGTTCTTAAGACCAAAAATGATAAATCGAAACGTAAACCTGCTCCTGCTCCTATTGCTAGTTCTTTCATGAAATCTTTTGAAATTTCTGCCCCAGGTTTACTCGGATCGGCGTTTAAAAGCCAAATATTACCTGCATCCACAAATAGAGCACCTCTCACAATGCTAAAAAGTTTTGCCCGATATTCTGTATTGAATTCTAATTTTAAATCGGCTGATTGATCTGGTGTAAAGTTATTATTGATTGGTGGCGGAATAACATAACTACCAGGCCCTAAAGTCCTTGCTCTGAAAGCTCTTACACTATTGGTTCCTCCCACTACAAATTGTTTTGATGCAGGAAGTGTATTCGAGTTTCCGTAGGCAAATCCAGCTCCAATGATTATCCTACTTGCCAATTCGCTTTCTTTACCCAACTTTAAATAATGCCTGAAATCGGTTTTGATCTTTACATATTGGCTGAACGGAACATCAAAAATGGTTTTAACATCATCTTTTTTGTAATTTGCTCCTGTAACTAAACCCGTAATATTTCCGGCCAAATCCAATTCACCATTAAAGTAAATAGTATTTTTTCGGCGTTTCTGCATCGTATTCGTGTAGGTATAGCTGTAAGTTGGACCAAAAATCAATTGTTTTTCAATAACTTTTCGCAAAGCTTCATCCTGTTGCATACTTGCCTCGTATTCTGGTGTTACGTGGTTTGGACTTACATACGTTACATCAATTACATTCAGCTGATGTTCTTTTCTAACATTTTCTTTCCACAAATAACCAAACGAAGTATTAAAAGAATTCAGCGCATACAATTGCGTTCTTTTTTGATATTCATAACGTAAAGTTGCTTTGGTTCTTGGCACAAATTCACTATTTCCTTCAATCTTAAAAGGCGTGATAAATCTTGGCCAAGTCAAACTAACTTCACCTCCAAGTTTGTAAATATTTTTTCCTTTATTGACTCCTCCAAGCTGAAAATCGGCTCCTCCAAAAACAGAAGCGGTAAATAATTCTGCACCTTTCAAAAAGTTTCTATTGTTCCAATTCAAGTTTATTTCTGTACCGGTATAACTCGCCGAATTGGTTTTTCCAATCACTTCAACGCGAATAAACTTTTTAGGCAAAAGAGTTAGATAATAATACGAATCTAACGTATTCGGAATCGAATCTGAAAGTTTAAATTCGTTTTTTACAAAACTAAATGTTCCAAGATTTACGAATCGGTTTAAGGTCAAATTATGATCTTTTCTGTTGTAAACATCACCTTTTTTGAAGTAAATCGTTCGGTCGTAAATTCTTGGTTTAAAAGTATCTGCGGTATCAATTATGGTAAAATCTTTATATTGTGTGATATTCTTTTTTCTGTAAACCGCAGTGTCATTGGTGAGAGAATAATTTGGATACACGAAAATTTTTTCAATTTTATATGATGTCAAGGCTTTTGCCGGCGTATCGTCTTTTATAACCAATCTGATTTTTACTTCATGGTCGCCTTTACTGCTGTCTACTTTTGCTAAAATATAATCTGGATTAAAGTAGAAATAACCTTTCTCTTTTAATCGCGCATCGATTCTCTCTCTCTCTGCTTTGATCACATCCAAATCATAAGGTTTTCCCACCTTTAATAAACTTCTTCTGTGGCTTCTTGCAATAATTTTAGACATCTTTAGCGAATCATCTGGAAACGTCACACTTTTTATAATGTACTGTTTTCTTGGTGTAACCGTATATTCTGCCGTAACTCTTTTGTTTCTAGCAGTAGAATCTGCGCTTACACGAGTCTTAAAATAACCTCTATTTTCTGTAAAGTTTCTTAAAACCGAAGCATTATAATCTAGATCAACCTGACTGAAAAGTACTGGCGCCTCTCCCACTTTATTTCTTAGCCAATATCTAATTCCTTTTTCTTTTTTAGGTTCGCCTGCAAGATTGTAAATCAATAATTTTGGTCGTAAACCGAAAATTTGTTTGTTGGGTTTTGGGCGCAATAAAGTTTCCAATTCAGATTCTAAAGCTTTTCGATCTTTCTTTTTCATGATCGAATCTTTTACAGTAACAGAACCACCAGTATACAGCAAATCGCCTTCTGGAAGATATTTTGTATTACTGCATCCCACAATAAAAAACAAGGAAAACAGTGCGATACACTTTATATAAAATTGGTTTATATGATTATGTTTTTTGCTCATTTCCTTTAATTTGATTTTCGTCTTCGTTCTCTTGCAGTTTTTCTTTTTCCTTTTGTTCTTGCTTCTTTTTCTTCTCTTTTTCTTTACGAATTTTCTCTTCTCTTATCAATTCTCTCTCTGCTTCGCTGCGATGAAAAAGTTCTCTAAATTTATTATAACTCATCGTGATTACAAAAGCAACACCCGTTTCTACAACCTGACCCTCCACGGCAACTTGATATTGATTTTTACGATACGCACGAACCATATAACGGCCGTCTTTTGTTAATTGATAATCAAGTGCTACGTCGCCTGCGATATTGGTACTTTCTTCATTGGCGCGTTCGCCTTCAACTCCAAAACTGCTTCCAACGGTAACTTTCAACCTGTCGTCGAGTAATTTTTTAGAAACCTCAACATTCAAATCGGTTCTGTTTTGCATCGTCCCCGTAGTGTAATCTTCACTTGATTCTAAGTCGAAGTTGACTTCAAATCCTGAAATTAAATCTCCTGCAAGATTGTTTAATTGCTGCGAAAGTATTTTGCTCACACTTTGTCTGGCAAAAGATTCTGCATTTGTGCCGCCGCTTTCGCTTGAAAATGGGTTTTCACCAACAAATCTATTTAATAATAAAAGGGCAAAAACCTGTTTGTTTAACTCTGCCGGATCTTGTTCCAATTGTTTTAATTTCGCCTGCGTCAATTCGACAACATCCGAAGAAACATTATAATTTCCTTCAGGAAGTACAATTCCAAACGAAATTTCCGGTTTCAATAATTCGCCATTCATTTTCAATAAAGTCTGAAAAGGAAGTTTTTGTTTGTACGTATTTTGAACGGCAACTGTTTTATCTTTCAACTGATTTCCTAATAAATCAATTGGCGCCGTGTCAACTTTATAAATTGCTGTAATATTTAAAGTCGCCATCGTTGGTTCGCCATTCCAAGTTATAAAACTTCCTTTCTGAATTTCGAATTTTCTTTTTATTCCGTTGAAATTCATTTGATAAGAACCGTCTGAAAACTCATATTTCCCAGTCAAAGTTGTTTTTCCAGACTGATCGATTCCGCCCACTAATTCTGCTTCTCCTTTCAAATTCAAGAAATCACCATTTGCCTTGTCAATTAGCAACGTTAATTCGGCTTCTTTATCAATCGAAATCCCTACATTAACGTTCATTCCTTTTATTTCCGACTGATTCAGCTGACTTTGCAATTCAACAGTCTGTTTTAGGTACATATTATCTTCGTCAACAAATTCTACAATTCCCTCACGATCAGCAATTGAAGGATCTGATTGTGGCATGACAACTGTAAATTTGGTTTCTTTATTTATTTTGATTGTCCCGTCAATCGAAGGACTGTCTAAATCTCCTTTGATGTTTAATTTTGTATCTAAAAATAAATCCCCGTAAAACAAATCATTATCTTTTGCTTTAGAATTAATAGCTCTAAAATCATTAGCATCAACCAATAAATCGAAATTGTATTTTCTAAAATCAGCCGATTTGATATTTCCGTTTACATACAATTCATTTTCATTTTCATCAAAAATTGAAAATTTATCAAATGAAATGGTTTCGTTATTAAACGTGATTTTTTCTTTACCAATTTTAAAATAAGAATTCAACTGCGTTACTCTAAAAGCAGCGTCGTTAAAATTCAATTCTCCGTTAATTCTCGGAGTTGCAGTATTTCCTGTAATTTTAAAATTCCCAGACAAATAACCTTTTCCCTCAGAAATATTATCCATACTGAAACCCTGAATACTTGCAATATTCAATTTGTTGATATCGACATCAAAATCAAAAGTTCCAGCGTCTAATTTATAATCTCCAGTCAGTTTAAGATCGTTTCCTTCATCACTTAAGCTCACATTCGCCGCAAGTGTATTCGCAGTTTTATTATCAACTTTTATTTCTAAATCTCCAACTTTGTCTCCTTTAAAAGTAAAATCATCAATTTTTAAATCAGATGTGAAAGTGGGATTTGTCATCACATTTTCAACCAATGCATTTCCGTTAATCAAACCTTGCATCAACAATTTGTCCTTTTTAACCATATTCATGATGGTTTCGATTTTGAAGTTTACAAAATCAACTTTCAAAGGCGCGTTATTTTGAGTTCCTTGCGATTGAATTTTTAATTCATCTCCGTTATTGCTCAAATTGAATTTATTGATGTAAAGTCGTTTGTCTCCCAATTCAATTGAGTTTTCCGGATCCAGAATCCACTTATCATAATTTAAAACAAAATTTTCTGAATCTAATTTTATGATATTTTTAGAATCCTCTGCTTTAAATTCACCAGCAATAAAGTATTGTTGTTTTTGCTTTGCATCTTGAACTTCAAGCGCGTAAGTCAAATTATTATTTTGAACTTGCCCAGTTAAACTCGTAAAGGGAATTTTTAAAGAACCGCTTTCGATTGTAGCAATTGAAATTGAATATTCTAAAGCATTTTCTTTGGCTTCAATATTGATTTTTCCGTCAGAAATGGTGTTGTCCGCGTAAGTGATTCTTGGAATTGTGCCGTGAACTTCCAAAGAATCTGTTTTATTATTGTATTTTCCTGTAATTTTAATGGGCTCTAAACCTGTTAATTTCGGAATCAATTTAAATAAAATAGGATCGTTGTCTACCGAAAGTGTGAAAGCCAATCTTTGTTCATCTGATTCTCCGTTTACTTTCGGATTCTTCAAATCGATATATTTCGACAATGACTTTTTCATCGCCGCAACAAGCGTTGTCAATTTGTATTTTCCGTCAACTTCGGCTTTTAAAAACTGAGACGAAAGTTTAATATTATTTCGTGTTTGATCTGAAAACGCAATTACGCGAACCGAATCTAAAACAATTGGTGCTGCGTCTTGCAAAATCTGAGCATTTGAAAGAAATACTTTTCCGTTCAAATAATCGGGATTACTGTTTGTAATATCGGCGTCGACATTTCCACGCAGTTTCATCGGACCCGCGTGCAGATTCAGTTTTTCTAAGTCCGCAATATCCAGATTTAGTTTTAATTTTACTGTCGGATATTTGTCTTTTGTATCGCCGCTTGCCGTTAAATCAAAATTCAGATTTGGATCTTTCATTCCAGATTTTACTGCGAAAGAACCGTTTTCTATATTTCCTTTTAAAGCTAAGTTTTTATAATTGTAACGATTAAAAACCGCTTTCTGCACCAAACCATCAATCGCTGCATTTGCTGTTTTAGGGTCTAAACCAGTTCCTTTTACTTTCGCTTTAAGCGTAATTTTTCCAATCGAATCGTTTTTGATTAATCTTCCTAAATCGAAATCTAAAAGATAAACCTGCGCATCATATTTTTCTCTTTTTTTGATTCGTTGATCAAATAAAGCATCTATTTTTGCATTTCCGAAACTGCTGTTTAAAGCCAAATTGGTTTTAAAATTCTGAACAGAACCTTTAAATTTTCCCTGAAGATTTAATTGTGATGGCAATTGAATATTTTTTGGAATTGTTCCTGCCGGCACAAACATATTAATATCTTTAGAAGTACTCGAAATCTTCTTGATATTCAAATCATAATATGCTTTTTTAGCATCAGGAAGTCCTTTGATATTCCCCGAAAGGGAAACTTTTGTAGCACCGATACCGCTCATTTCAAATTTTGAAATGTTCAAATCTTTTACTTTTCCGTTTACGCGACTGTCCACGTACAAAATGGCATTTGGATTACTTTTAAACGGATTTGTTTTTTGAAGATCTGGCACAAACAATAAAATGTCTTTGAACCCAATTTTTGATTGTTTTAAATTAGCATCTAAAGCCAAATTTCCTAAATCTTTTTGAAGTGATTCCAAAGATTTGTATTCTGCCTTAACTTTATCTTGCACCAACGTTTGCGGTGTTTTCAAATACAAATTATCTAACGACGCATTTTTTGGTCCGTAAAAGAAATCTGTTTTCAAAGCCTGAATCTGCAAACCGCTTTTTTCATTTACTGTCAATGCTTTAATATTTCCAGAAATGGTATCATTCCCGTAATATAGTTTTTCAGCTTTAAAATTGAATTTACTCAAATCCATGTGCATGTAATCAATTCCTTTTGTTTTAGGTTTTGACTGCATATCATCAAATTTGAAAGCAATGTTCTCGAGATTTGTTTCGTTCAATTTTACTTTCCAACCCGCTTGTTTTATTGCTGTTGAATCAAGTTTTGGCGTGTGAATCTGCTTATCTTTTGCACCCAAACGCAAATTTCCTTTAAGATTTTTAACTTCAAAAGTATCAAAATCCAAAAACTGTTTATTAAGATCAATCTCATTTACTATTAAATTTAAATTACCTAAACTAATGCCCGAATTCAGTTTCGAGTCTTTATTATCATATAAAATATTGATTTTAGAGAAAGCGATTTTATCTAAAGCCAATTTAAAATCTGGTCTTTTTGAAATGGTATCAACGGTTTTAACCGAAACTTCTGCAATCTTTTCTACAACATCCTGATCTAAAACTACTTTTAGTCCAGCTAAATTGATATTGGGAATATTAAAATTCATTTGATTTAAATCAAATTCTTTGAATTTAGTATCAAAATGAGTCAAGTTTACTGCAATGTCATTTTTAGCAAAGTCATCTTTAAAATTGAATTTGACGTTATCTAAATTTACTTTTACAACCGAAATCTTAAAAGGTTTGGCATCTGGATCTTCACCCTTTGGCTCTTTAGATTCGAATGCTTTTATGATATAATCGAAGTTGAAAACACCATCTTTGTTTCTCGAAATATTGGCTTTTACATTTTCAAGAGAAACCGAATTGATTTCTAATTCGCTGCTCACCAATTTAAAAAGATCGACATCTACTTCTAATCGTTTACCAGCCAGCAAAGTATCTTTCTTTTGGTCCTCAAAATAAAAACCTTCCAGAACTACATCTTTTGGAAATTTAATTAGAATTTTATCTAAGGAAACTTTAGTTTTTATCTTACCTTGAAGGTACGTAATGGCTTTATCCTTAACGAAATTCTGAACCGAAGGCACTTGAATTAAAATAATAACAAGCAATAAAATTGTAATCACCGAACCCACACACCAAAGCAGTATACGAAGTGTTTTTTTTATATAATGAATGGGCTTCTTATTCATACCTCAATAAAATCTTTTAGATTAATTTGCTTCTGAAAAAGCAGAAATTAGACATTTTACAAAAATCTAATTTTTAAATCTTAACAATTTACATAATTATGAGGAATTATTCTAAAATTATACTGCTCAATAAGTTTTGTGCTATGAAGTTGCAAGGACAAAAAGTTGTTTTTCTTGGCACGAAGACGCTAAGACTCAAATTTTTTTTATTAAAATTTGATGTGAGGTAATTTTTGTCCTAAGAGATTAATTTTAGCCTGTAGATTTGCCAAGAATTTTTGATGCTGATCAGATTCTGGATTGAAACTTCTGTGGCGTAGACTTTTTTGAATTTCGTCTACTTCTTTCATAATCAAAAAACTATTTTCAGAAACATAGCTTTCGCTGAAACGCTTCCAGATGTAATCAATAGCGATTTGATTTGGATGAAGCATATCTTCTCCATAAAAACGGTAATCGCGAAGTTCATCCATCATGATTTCGTACGAAGGGAAATATTTCAATTTTAAATTGTAGATTTTAGAATTTAGAATACCATGAAGCGCCGTAAACAAATGAGATTTGCTTACTTGATTTTCTATAAATCCATCTTTGATGTGCCTTACGGGAGAAATCGTATATAAAAAATTAATATTTGGGTTTAATGCCTGAATGAAATTAATCGTGTTTTGAATACTTTTCTGAATTTCTTCAACAGATAATAATTCTTTTAAAAACTGTTTTTGAGGTACTTTATGACAATTGGCCACTACTTCGCTACTTTGGATACTTCTGTAAATCCAGGATGTTCCTAAAGTGATTATAATGTGCGAAGCTTCTTTTAATTGTTTATGTGTTTCTGTGATGGCTTTATTAAGTGTTTCTAGCAATTCCTGTCTGTCGGCGTTACTTAAATCAGAATGAACTTCGAAAGAATGCCAGCGTTCATTATGAAAAAAAACATCTTTTTCTTCAAAGAAATCCTGTTGGCAAACTCTACGGAATAATTTCTCAATAGACACAGCATTAAAAATAATTCCAAACGGATTGGTTTCATTTTGAAATTTAAAATAATCAAATTTCTGCGCCATATTTTCTGCAAAACAAGAACCAATAGAAAGTATTTTCGAATTATAATCAATCGGATTTGTACTTTTTAAAATTGGAATTTGGGTTCTGAACTGCATTTTTCGGGTTTTAAACAAATTTCGGTTATTTTATTAGAATTGAAAACATTTCAAAGAAAACTTTGCAACAACCACTGTTTTCCATCAAAAGACATTAATACAACAGAATAAGACATACTTACAAAGCGTCTTGAAAAATTCATTCTTTTTGAAATAATTTTGCATTTATCCGAAATAATTTATTCATGAGAGGATTTAAGTTTTTAATTGTTTTTTTCCTTTTGATTTTGTTTTCTTGCAATATTGAAGAAAATCAGGTTTCATTTGATCACATTGATATGTGCACATTTGATCTGAGAGAGTCTCATATTGACCCGACAACAAAACCAAATGCTACTATTATTGACTGGCCACGATGGAAAAACGGTCAAACTATAAAAATTAAATTCTTAGACGGCGACAGCAATGCACGCGAAAAAGTGAAGAAATACGCAGCGGAATGGACAAAATATGCCAATCTTAGTTTTGTATATGTATCAGCTACAGAATATGCCGATATAAGAATCGGATTCCAACTCGGCCAGCCTGGTGCATGGTCAGAATTGGGAATGGAATCAACATACGGAACTCCCGATCATCAATCTATGCGTTTAGGCCCTTTAACCTCTTACAGTGAAGCTTCCGTAAGAAGAACAGTTTTACATGAGTTTGGTCATGCACTTGGATTGGTGCATGAAACTTTAAATCCGTCCGCTTCTATCCAGTGGAATTTACCTAAAGTATATAAATACTACAGTGATTTGCAAGGCTGGTCAAAAGAAGAAGTTGATGAATTTGTTATTAATAAAAGTAAATCTACCAATTACAGCGAATACGACCCACTTTCTATCATGCATTATTACATAAATCCAGCGCTTACAACCGACGGAAAAGGAGTAAATGAAATGACTGATTTATCTATTATTGATGCCTCTTCTATAAACAAGTGGTATCCATTTCCTATTAGATCGGTTATAGAATCTGGAGAAAGAATAGATTATATTCCTTGGACACATCCTATAAAATCTTCAAACAATAAATTTATTTTACAATTTATATCAGGAATATTATCAGTCAAAGAATTAGATACAGATAATATAATGTGGCAAGAAGGAAATTCATTGTACAGTAATTTTGCTTCCTGCTATTTACAATCTGATGGAAATTTGGTAATAAAAGGCAGACCATCTGGAATTAATGCTGCTGAAAAACTAACTTGGATTTCTAATACAGGAGAATATCCTGGTGCCCAACTATATTTACAAGACGACGGAAATCTTGAATTGATTTATAATGGAGTTGTCAAATGGTCATCAAAAATTGGAAAAACAGAATAAAAACACTTCTCAAAATATAAATTAAAAAAGCCAAATACGTTACATATTTGGCTCTATTAGTGAAGAATATATTTTATTAATAGGCATATTCTATTTCGTACTCTATGTATTTTCCTCCACCATCGAACGAGGAATGTTTTACGGGATAATCTTTTTCGTTGTAAACATAGCTTGTAATATAAACACCAACTGTCGCGGATCCAGATATTGTTCTTGTAAGTTTCACAATATTATTTTTTCCAAATCCGTCAATTTCATTTAGTAATATATCAAAACCCACAATATTTTTAAGTGGATTATTTTTAGCATCGTATTCAAAAAGAGATGTTACAGTATACGCGCTAAACTTTTCTTTTTCCTCAGTAAGATTTCCATTTTTATAAGTCAAAGTGCCCTCACTTTTTTTTCTTTCCTCCTTCGTCACATTATCCACTTCATATTTAATAAAAGTCACTATTTCACTTGAGGAATGTGTATAAATCACTTTTTCAATATATTGCCCATCAGGATATTTTTGCGAAAAATCTTCTCTAAAAATTCTGGTTTTTAACTTTTGATTTTCATAAGCATAAGAAACCTCACTGCTTTTAATTTCCTTTCCGTTATCAATATCAAACTCTTCTTGCTTAACGATTAAATCACCATTGTAAGTAAACGTTTTTTTGGATTTTTCACTTAAAATACTAACAATTTTATTGCCATCATAATTCAGACTGCCTTTACTATTTGTTCCCAACTGTAATGAAGGATAAACATAGGAGATAGATTTTGGCAATGTTGAATCTTTTTGTTCTGAAACAGATTTTTCATCACTTGAACATGACATCATCAATGCTAAAGCGATAAATGGCAATAAAAATTTTTTCATATTTGTGGTATTTTTAGTACTCAAATGTAGAACATTTTATTTCTTAAACAAGATAATTTTCTTGATGTAACTAAACTAAAACTTGATTACCAAAAATTACACTTTAAATAACAAAAATCAACTTCACAAACTAAAACAATTGCTTACTTTTGCATCTTCCATTTTTTTTAAATTTTATATGAAATTATTATATACTTATATTATCAAACACAAAATGCTGTTGCTTTTTGCTTTGATTATGGCTTCTATCAACATTTGTTTCAGTTTGTCTGACTCTATTATTACCGGTAAATTAATGCAGGATTGTGGGGTTGGACTTCATAAATATGAAGGAAACGCAACTGGATTCATCAAATCATTATCTTTCTGGCTTGGCCTTTCTCTTGGCGCTGCCATGGTTTCCCGAATTACTAAAAACTTTCAGGATTATTTCACCAATATTGTGATTCAACGAACTGGAGCGCAAATGTACACTGATGGAATTAAAAAATCACTTGATCTTCCTTATGCCGAATTTGAAGACCAGAGAAGTGGTGAAACTTTAAGTAAATTGACCAAAGTTCGTTCTGATTCAGAGAAACTGATTACGCTTTCGATTTCGCTAATTTTTCAAACCATTATCGGTTTTATATTCGTAATCGTTTATGTTGCCCGAATTGATTTTCGTATTTCGATTATCTTTTTAATTACGGCGCCGATTATCGCTTTGGTAAGTTCATACTTAGGTAAAAAAATCAAAGTCGTTTCGAAAAAAATTGTAAACCAAACCAATGCTTTAGCTGGTTCTACTACTGAAAGTTTACGAAATATTGAGCTTGTAAAAAGTCTTGGTTTAACGTATCAGGAAGAAAAGCGTTTGAACTTAAATACTTTCAAAATCTTACATCTTGAATTGGAAAAAGTTCGCTACATCAGAAGCTTAAGTTTTATTCAGGGTACAACCGTTCACTTTCTAAGAACGTGTGTTGTTTTTACTTTGTATTATTTCTTGTTTGGAGGAAAAATTATTGTGGGTGATTTATTGACGATGGTATTTTTTACTTTCTTCATTTTTGGTCCGTTACAGGAACTTGGAAATTTTATCATTACAGTTAATGAGACTAAAGTTTCTATGGAAAATTTCAAAATATTGTTAAGTGCCCCAAAAGAGTATCGCCCGAAAGATCCAAAGCATGTTGGTGCTATTCAGTCGCTTCAATTTTCAAATGTGAGTTTTAAACATAAAACAGCAAAATTTAAAGCAGTCGAAAATATTAATTTTGAAATCAAACAAGGTCAAACTGTCGCCTTTGTTGGTCCGTCTGGATCTGGAAAAACAACTTTGGTGAAGTTGTTGGTTGGTTTGTATACTCCCGCAGAAGGTCAAGTTTTTTATAATGACATTGATTCAACAGATATTGATTTACTAGGTTTAAGAAAACAATTGGGATTTGTAACTCAAGACGCTCAATTATTTTCTGGAACGATTCGTGAAAATTTATTGTTTGTAAAACCCAATGCAACCGACGAAGAAATATATGACGCGTTAAAAAGAGCAAGCTGCGAGAAACTTCTAAAACGTGCTGAAGACGGTTTAAACACAACAATTGGTGAAGGCGGAATCAAAGTTTCTGGTGGAGAAAAACAACGTTTATCGATTGCAAGAGCAATTTTAAGAAATCCAAATTTATTGATTTTTGATGAAGCTACATCCGCTTTGGATTCTATTACGGAAGAAGAAATTAATGCTACCATTCGAAATATCTCAGACAAAAATAGAATTACAGTTTTAATCGCTCACCGTTTATCTACGGTGATGCATGCTGATAGAATATTCGTCTTGGAACAAGGTAAAATCATCGAACAAGGTAAACACGAAGATTTGATCGTGGAGAAAGGTTTGTATTACGCTATGTGGCGCCAGCAGATCGGGGAACGTAAATAGTTTTTTTTTAAGTTACTGAGATGCTAAGGTTCTGAGTAGCTAAGTTTTTTTTGAATTGCCTCCTGCTTTAGCTGTAGGACAAAAAAGTTTTATAAATAGGGCTTTAGCCAAACGTAACAGTTTGACCAAAGCCCTTTCTTATTGTTTCATCCAGCTAAAGCTGGACGCTAATAAATATTTTGACGAAGGAGAAATGACATAAAATGAGAAAATATTTTAAAGGCAAAACCCGACAGGTTTTAAAAACCTGTCGGGTTTATTATAGATTATTAAAAAACTTAGTAGCTTAGAAACTTAGCCACTTAGAATCTTACTTCACAAACTCAACAGCTTTAGCCAAAGCCTCAGCAATTCCAGAAGCATTTTTACCTTTTCCAGAAGCGAAGAAAGGTTGCCCCCCTCCGTTTCCTTCAATATATTTTCCTAATTCTTTAATAACTGCATTGGCATTTAAGCTTTTGCTTGCTACTAATTCTTTAGCAATATAACAGTGAATATTTGGCTGACCGTCTTCAACAGAAGCTAAAAACACAAACGAATCTGGTTTTGAAGTTCCTAATGCAGAAGCTAAATCTTTTGTTGAAGCCATACTTAAATCTACTTGTTTTGCAAGGAAATTTACACCGTTTACTTCTTGGAAATCTTTTTCTAATTCCGTTTTTAGTGATCCTACTTTTTCTTTCAATAATTGCTCCACTTGTTTTTTAAGTTTGGCATTATCATCCTGAAGTGACGCAACAGATTTTAAAATATCCTGCGGATTTTTTAATGTTTCTTTTATCTCTGCCAAAGTATTTTCCTGATTAAGATAGAAGTTTTTTACGGCATCGCCCGTAATTGCTTCAATACGACGAATTCCTGCCGCAACTGCACCTTCAGAAATAATTTTGAAATGCCAGATTTCCGCAGTATTATTTACGTGAATACCTCCACATAATTCTTTACTTTCTCCAAATTCAATCATACGAACATTATCACCGTATTTCTCACCAAATAAAGCCATTGCGCCTTTATCTAATGCTTCTTGAATTGGAATATTTCTGTGCTCAACTAATTGTAATTGCGCTTCGATTTGAGCGTTTACAGAAGCTTCTACTTTTTTGATTTCTTCATCAGAAACTTTGCTGAAATGCGAAAAGTCAAAACGTAAATAATTCGGATTTACCAATGATCCTTTTTGCTCAACATGCGTTCCTAAAATGCTTCTCAAAGCCAAATGCATCAAATGCGTAGCCGAGTGATTTTTTGAAGTTGATGTTCTTAAATCTGTATTCACTTTTGCTACAAAACCTGCTTTTATGTTTTCTGGAAGCTGTTTTGCAAAATGTAAAATCAAATTATTCTCTTTTTTAGTATCGATAATTTCGATGGTTTCGTTTGCAGAAACCAATGTTCCCTTATCTCCTACCTGTCCTCCTCCTTCTGGATAAAAAGGGGTATTATCTAAAACGATTTGGTACAAAATACCGTCTTTTTTAGAATCTACTTTTCTGATACGAGTAATTTTTACTTCGTTTTCTGTTTTATCATAACCTACAAATGTTTCTACATTTCCAGGAATCAAAACATTCCAGTCTTCTGTTGAAACTTCTGAAGCGGCACGAGAACGAGTTTTTTGCTTTTGTAATTCAACTTCAAACTCTTCTTCTTTATATGAGAAACCTTTTTCTTTTAGAATCAATGCTGTTAAATCTTTTGGAAAACCAAAAGTATCGTACAATTCAAAAACCTTAGCTCCAGAAACTTCTTCTCCAGACGTTTCATTTACAACATTTTCTAACAATTGCAATCCTTGATCTAATGTTCTCAAGAAAGAAGCTTCTTCTTCACGAATTACATTGGTTACCAATTGTTGCTGCGATTTTATCTCTGGGAAAAATTCTCCCATTTGATCTGCTAAAACTTCAACCAATTTATTGATAAATGGTTCTTTTGTGTTTAAGAATGTAAAACCATAACGAATTGCACGACGCAAAATTCTACGAATTACATAACCTGCACCAGTATTCGATGGCAACTGTCCATCTGCGATTGCAAAGGCAACAGCGCGAACGTGATCTACAATTACACGAATTGCGATATTGGTTTTATTTTGTTCTTCTGAGATATTTTTCACCTCGTCAGACGTATATTTTAAACCAGTAATTTGTTCTACTTTTTCGATAAGCGGTGTAAAAACATCGGTATCATAATTAGATGTTTTTCCTTGCAAAGCCATACACAAACGCTCAAATCCCATTCCGGTATCTACGTGTTGTGCAGGAAGTTTTTCCAGAGATCCATCAGCTTTACGGTTGAATTCCATGAATACATTATTCCAGATTTCAACTACTTGCGGATGATCATTGTTTACAAGGCTTTTTCCTGTTACCAAAGCTTTTTCAGATTCCGGACGCAAATCAACGTGAATTTCAGAACAAGGTCCGCATGGTCCTTGGTCACCCATTTCCCAGAAATTATCTTTTTTATTTCCAAGAATAATTCGGTCTTCATCGATTAAAGTTTTCCAGATATCCCAAGCTTCCTGATCAAACGGAACGTTATCTTCTTTACTTCCTTCAAAAACAGAAACGTATAAATTTTCTTTTGGAATTTTATATACTTCTGTCAAAAGTTGCCATGCCCAGTTAATTGCTTCTTTTTTGAAATAATCTCCAAAAGACCAGTTACCCAACATTTCAAACATCGTGTGGTGGTACGTATCAAAACCTACATCTTCAAGATCATTATGCTTTCCTGAAACACGAAGACATTTTTGCGTATCGGCTATTCTTTTACTTTTTGGTGTTCCGTTTCCTAAAAAATATTCTTTAAACTGGGCCATTCCCGAGTTATTGAACATAAGAGTTGGATCGTCTTTAAGAACGATCGGAGCAGAAGGAACGATTAAGTGTCCGTTGCTTTTAAAAAAGTCTAAAAATTGTTTACGTACGTCTTGTGATTTCATGTTTTATAATGAGATAATGTGTCAATTTGAAAATGAGACAATTAGAAAATTACAACTTCAAAATTTATTAATTATGCAATAAATTATCAAATTGTCGCATTATCTAATTATCTAATTATTATAATAATCTAATTGGTTTTATTCTTGAAAAAAAGTCCCGAACAACTGAAACATTTCATAATTTTGTTCGACTAACTTTTTTTACAAGCTGCAAAAATAGGGTATTTTAAAATATGGCGAAAGTAAAATATTATTACGACTCAGAAAATCTGGCTTATACGAAAATAAAAACCAGAAAAAGGATAAAATTCGGTTATGCAATACTGTTTTTAGTCGCTTCTGCGTTGTTTGGTTTTTTAGTTTTTGTACTTTTAATTAACACGCCTTATTTTGAAACGCCAAAAGATCGTCTGCAGGCTCGCGAAATAGAAAATTTAAAGATTCAATATGCCATTTTGAACAAGAAACTGGATGAAATTGATGAAGCCGCCGATGCTTTAGAAGAACGTGACAATAATATTTACCGTGTTTATTTTAATAAAACGGAGATTCCGGATTCTATCAGAAAAGCTGGTTTTAGAAATTCTGAAAAATATAAGATTTTAGAAGGTTACAACAACTCACAATTGGTTTTGAATACCACAAAAAGAGTCGACAGACTTTCTAAACAACTTGCCATTCAATCGAAATCTTTAGATGACATTTTGAAGTTAGCTGGAGCTAAAGAAAATTTATTATTGGCAATTCCTGCCATTCAGCCTGTTCGGAATGAGAATTTGAAACGTGTCGCGTCAGGTTTTGGATATAGAATCGATCCTTTCACGAAAGTGAGAAAAATGCATAATGGAATGGATTTCACCGCCAATACCGGCGCTCCAATTTATGCAACGGGAGATGGCGTGGTCGAAAGAGCTGACAACTCTGCCTCTGGTTACGGAAATCATATCGTGATCAGGCATGGTTTTGGATATGAGAGTTTATACGCTCATTTAAGCAAATACAACTGTCGTCCAGGACAAAAAGTGAAACGAGGCGACGTAATTGGTTATGTTGGAAGTACAGGAAGATCTGAAGGTCCGCATTGTCATTATGAAGTTCATAAAGATGGAAAAGTGGTCAATCCTTTGAATTTCTATTACGGAAATATTTCGGCTGTAGAATATGTAGCGATTTCGCAAATGGCTAATCAGGAAAATCAATCATTAGATTAATATTCCAAAAAATAGTATTTTTGAAATAAATAAAGAAAAAAACAAATCATGCATATTGAACTTTCTAAAGACAAAAGATATTACAGTATTGGCGAAGTGGCCAAAGCTTTTAATGTCAATGCCTCTTTGATACGATTTTGGGACAGCGAATTTGATATTCTAAAACCTAAAAAAAATGCAAAAGGAAACAGAATGTTCACGCCCGAAGATGTTACCAATCTGCAACTCATCTATCACTTAGTAAAAGAAAGAGGTTTTACGCTAGAAGGTGCCAAAATACATTTAAAGGAAGGTCAGAAGAAAACGTTAGATAAATTCGAAATAATACGTAAATTAGAGTCGATAAAAACGCAATTGAACGACATCAAAAACGAATTGTAATTAAAAATAGAAATAAACTTAAATCAAAACAAATATGAAAAAGTGGTTGATCCCTGTAGGAATTATTGTGGTACTTATTGCTATTATCGCATTTTGGTCGATTGGAATTAAAAATACAGGTTTACAGAAAAGTCAAGCTGTAAATAAAGAATGGGGAAACGTTCAAACGGCTTACCAAAGACGTAATGATCTTATCGGGAATTTAGTAAATACTGTAAAAGGTGCTGCTGATTTTGAAAAAGGAACTTTGACTGCTGTAATCGAAGCACGTGCAAAAGCAACTTCTGTTACAATTGATCCAAGTAATGTTACTCCAGAGCAATTGGCACAATTTAACCAAGCTCAAAGCGGAGTATCTTCTTCATTATCAAGATTATTGGTTTCTGTAGAACAATATCCCAATTTGAAAGCAAACGAAAACTTCTTGAAGTTGCAAGATGAATTGGCAAGCACTGAAAATCAAATTTTAACTGCCAGAACTCGTTTTAACGAATCTGTACAAGATTACAATGGTTATATCTTGGCTATCCCGAACAACTGGTTCTTAGGTAAATACAAAGAAAAACCATACTTCGAAGCTTCTACTGGAGCAGACAAACCTGTTGAAGTAAAATTTTAATAGATTCTAAATATTAAATCCAAAATCAACAATCTAAAATTACTCGAATGTCAAAAGTAGAAGATTTTTTAACCAAAGAAGAAGAAGAACAAATTGTAGAAGCTATTCGCGTGGCTGAAACTAATACTTCTGGCGAAATTAGAGTTCATATAGAAAAAACAACTTCTAAAGTCCACTATGATAGGGCTTTAGAAGTTTTTCATGATTTAAGAGTGGATGAAACCAGATTGCAGAACGGAGTTTTATTCTATTTTGCAGTCGAAGATAAAAACTTTGTTATCTGTGGAGACAAAGGAATAAATGATTTGGTTGCTGATGATTTTTGGGATTGCACCAAAGACGTTATGATGAACCAATTTAAATCTGGAAATTTTAAACAAGGAATTGTAGATGGAATATTGAATGCCGGTGAACAACTTAAAAAATATTTTCCTTCTCTTAAAGACGATACAAACGAATTATCTAACGAAATCTCAAAAGGATAAACAATGAAAAATTCCATAAATAAAACCCCAAATTTCAATAGAATTTTTCAGATTACTCTTTTGTTTATCGCGTTTTTTATTGGTAATACTAGTTTTGCACAATTTAAAATTCCGGAAAAACCAAGTCTTCAAACTTCTGTTTACGACTATGCCAACGTTTTAAGTGCGAGTGAAAAGACACAATTAGAAGAAAAATTAATTCGTTATTCTGATTCTACTACAACACAAATTGTGGTCATTACGATCGAAAGTCTTGAAAACGAAAATATCAATCAGCTTGCTACTAACTGGGGCCAGAAATGGGGAGTTGGAGGAACCAAGCAAGATGACAATGGGGTCATTATCCTACTTGCAAAAAAAGAAAGAAAGATTGCTATAAATCCCGGTTATGGTTTAGAAGACCGACTTACGGCTGGAATTGGCGGAGAAATCATTAGAAATATTATTATTCCTGAATTTAAATCTGGTAGTTATTACAATGGTCTTGATAAAGGAACCGATGCCTTAATTGATGTTTTTAAAGGAAAGTACAAAGGCGAACGCAAACAAAGCAAACAGAAAGATTTTCCAATATTTCCATTTATTGCTATTGTCATAATTGTGCTTATTCTAATTGCGCGAAATAAAAAAGGCGGCGGTGGAAATTCTGGAAATAGCGGCGGCGGACCAAGTCTTTTAGATGTAATTATCCTTAGTAATCTCGGAAGAAGCGGCGGTGGCGGCGGATTTGGAGGTTTCGGTGGAGGATCATCAGGAGGAGGCGGTGGATTCGGTGGCGGATTTGGCGGCGGAGGATTCTCTGGAGGTGGCTCTAGCGGAAGCTGGTAAAATTAAATTTTGTTCATGTTTTAAGTTTTGTTTAAAGTTTCAAGTTATCTTTGAAAATGTTTAGTTTCAAAACTTAATTCATAATTTATAATTCACAATTCATAATTAAAAAAATAAATGTTATCACATAAAGCAAAATACGCCCTTAAGGCCTTACTTTATTTAGCAGAACAAGACGAAAATCACATTTCTAGAACAATAGAAATTGCTGATGGTGCTAATATTCCTAAAAAGTTTTTAGAACAGATTCTATTAGATCTAAAACGAGGACGTTTTGTGAGCAGTAAACAAGGAAAATTTGGCGGTTATTATCTGATAAAATCCAAAAATGACATTACTTTGGCAGAAATTCACCGATTATTTGACGGTGCAATTGCACTTTTGCCATGCGCTTCTTTAAATTTTTATGAGCCTTGCTCCGATTGTAAAACAGAGTCAGAATGTAGTCTGCGCCACGGCTTGATGCTGATTAGAGACAAAACTCTAAAAGCAATGGAAGGCATCACAATCGCTTCATTAGTTAATAAATAAAAAAATATTTTCTAATTCCTAGTAAATCGATAGAATTTATATTGTATGTTTGCAAAAAACATTTAACTAATCATTTACTAAATTTTAACTCATGAAACTACATTCTAGTCAATCAGGTGTAACAAATCTTTTGCAAAATCAAAGTAATAAATTCACAACTGTGAAAACCGCTTCATTTATGATGTGTATGTGTTGGTAAAAAAAATTTAATTTAAATTCTACTAATCACATATACTTAATATAAAAATGAAAACATCTATAAAAAACATATTTACAATACTTGCAGTTTTAATATTCTCCATTTCATTCGCACAAAACATTGAAGGCGTTGTTGTGACAGATCAAAATGTTCCTTTAGAAGCAGCCAATGTAGTAATCAAAGGAACGACTTTTAGTACCGTAACCGATTCGCAAGGACATTTCAGTATTGATTCTAAAGGAAAATTACCTGTAACGCTTTTAATTCAATATACAGGATACAAAACAAACGAACTTGACATTACAGCAATCCCTGTTTCTCCCCTTCAAATAACTTTAAGAGAAGAAAACCAATTGGTTGAAGTTGTGGTTTCTTCAAGAAGAAGAATCGAAAAAGTACAAGATGTGCCAATCGCAGTTTCTGTTATTACAGGAAAACAAGCAGAACAAGCAGGAGCTTTTAACGTAAATAGAATTAAAGAATTGGTTCCTTCTGTGCAATTGTATTCTTCTAACCCAAGAAATACAGGAATCAACATTAGAAGTTTAGGTTCACCTTTCGGACTTACAAATGATGGAATCGATCCAGGAGTTGGTTTCTATGTAGATGGTGTTTATTACGCTCGTCCAGCAGCCACAACTTTAGATTTTATCGATGTTGAGCAAATTGAAGTTTTACGAGGTCCACAAGGTTCTTTGTTCGGAAAAAATACTACTTCTGGAGCTTTCAACATTACAACTCGTAAACCAAGTTTTACTTCTGGTGCTGATTTTGAAGTGAGCTACGGAAATTATAATTTCTTGCAGGCGAAAGCTTCTATTACTGGTGCATTAGGAAAAAAAGTGGCAGGAAGAATTTCATTCTCTGGTACTCAAAGAGATGGTTTAATTGATAATGTAGCAACCGGAAGACCAACAAATACTTTAAATAATCAGGGAATTAGAGGGCAATTACTTTGGACTCCAACAGAAAATACAAATATTATCTTAGCTGCTGATATTACGACACAGCGTCCAGACGGGTATGCACAGGTTGTTGCTGGTGTAGCTCCAACGCAAAGAGCAGCTTATCGTCAGTTTAATGCTATTATTGCCGATTTAAACTATCAATTACCAAGCTTAAATGCTTTTGATCGTAAAATTGATCATGATACACCTTGGCGCTCTAATCAAGACATGGGAGGAATTTCACTAAACATTGATACTAAAATTGGTGGCGGAACTTTGACTTCTACAACAGCTTGGCGTTTTTGGAACTGGGATCCATCAAATGACAGAGATTTTACAGGTTTACAAGTTTTAGCAAAATCTCAAAACCCAACTAGACAAACTCAAATTACACAAGAAGTGCGTTACGCCGGACAATTGTCATCTAAAATTAGTGGTGTCGTTGGAGCATTCTTTATCGACCAAACTTCTCAAACTGACGGTACAGAAGAATCTGGAAGTGCACAATGGAGATTTGCACAAAGTTCAACTAGTTCACTTTGGAAAACTCCGGGTCTTTTTGAAGGATACGGAATCAAAACAGATGCAAACATTAGAGCTTCGAGTGCTGCAGTATTCGGACAATTGGATTGGGCAATTACAGAACGTTTACACATTTTACCAGGTTTAAGATATAATTTCGATAAAAAAGATGCACGTTACAGTCGTACCACTTACGGAGGTCTACAGACAACAGATCCAGCATTATTAGCTTTGAAAAAATCGGTTTACTCTGATCAGGCTTTTAATTCGAATACAGATAATACAGATTTTTCTGGAAACATTACGCTTACTTACAAAGCTTCAGATAAAATTAATATTTACGGAACTTACGCTAAAAGTTACAAACCAGTTGGTGTAAACGTTGCGGGACTTCCAACAAACTCTGCAGGACAACCCTTAACGGAACTTGCGGTAGTTAAACCAGAAAAAGTAAATCATTTTGAGGTTGGGGTAAAAACTTCTCCGTTTAAAAACTCTATTTTCAACTTAACGTTCTTTAATACCGATATCAAAGATTTCCAGACTAACGTTCAGGCAGCTGAGTTGGGTGTAAACCGTGGTTATTTGGCAAATGCTGACAAAGTTCGTGTTAGAGGTGCAGAATTGGATGCTAGTTTTGTAATCAGTTCACACTTAACAATTAATGGTGCTGCAACTTATACAGATGGTAAGTATGTGAAATTTACCAATGCACCGCTTCCGTTAGAAGAAACAGGAGCTCCAGTTGCCTTCAAAGATGTTTCTGGAAGTGCTTTACCAGGCGCTTCAAGATGGGCAGGTTCCCTTGGTGGTGAACTTTCGGACAAGGCAAAATTCTTCGGAAATGCCGGAAAAATATTCTTCGGCGCTGACGGTTATGCTCGTTCTGAATTTTCTTCAAGTCCTTCGGCTTCAAAATATTTAGTAGTTCAGGGTTATGCGATCTTTAATGCTCGTTTAGGTTTCCGTGCTTCGCAAGGATTATCTGTACAGTTTTGGGGAAGAAACCTTTTAAATAAAGATTACTACGAGCAATTATTGCCTGCAGGTGGTAACACAGGTCAATATGCCGGAGTAATTGGTGATCAAAGAACTTACGGTGTTACTTTAAAGTATTCCCTGTAAGCGGTTATTTAGTTTAGTATTAAAAACGAGATGCATTTTAAAATGGGTCTCGTTTTTTATTTCATTCAAATCACAAAAAACATTTTAAATCAGATTTTTAAAATTGACAGAAATGAGATCATTTGCATAAATTCGTAGCCTGAATTTATCGCAATTGAACCAATCGTTTAGATTACTTTTTATCATTGCTTTTGCTTGTCAGTTTGTTACTGCTCAAAATCAAAAGAATATCGACCAGCAGACTTTGACCTGGATTCGATACTATACTATTTTTCCACTGTCTGAAAAATGGGCAATTCATTCGGAATTTGACAACAGAAGTTTTGTAAATCCTGTTCATGAAAATCTTTTTGTGATTAGATCTCAGGCTCGTTATCGTGCCAATAAAATTATGGATTTTGGAGCCGGTTTTGCTTATTTTAATGTGAATACTCAGAATCCGAATAACGATCCGGATTATTCTGTTCCTGAATATCGCGCGCAACAAGACCTGACTTTTATTAATGATATTGCAAAGATTACTTTTCATAATCGCTTTCAGGTTGAAGAACGTTTTATTCAAAAAGCAGACAAAAACGGACTTTTAAATGATTTCTCTTTCGCATTTCGATTTAGATATCGCTTGCAATCTATGTTTACCATTTGGCAAAAAGACAAGCGAAGTGTAAAAGGAACTATTTCTGACGAAATTTTATTCAATCAAGGAAAAGATAACCGCAACAATACTTTTGATCAAAATCGCTTTTATATTGCTTTGCGATATCACTTCAATCCAAATATTGGGTTAGAATTAGGTTATCTAAAGAATTTTCAAAGACGTTCCAGCGGTGTAGACTTTTATGATCGTGATATTGTGAGGTTTACTGTTTATCATCGAATCAACAGAAAATCAAAAGGATAACACATTTTTAAATCAATAGTTTTGTAATGATAACCTTATTTTCATTAGATTTGATAAAGTTCTAAAAACAAAATCATTGACAATGAAAACCACGCTACGTATCTCTTTTATAGTTCTTCTTCAATTGCTATTTATACAAAACTCTCTCGCCCAATTTGGTGGTCTTACAGATAAAGTATTAGGAGCTGGTGCTTCAATCGCAAGCAAAAAATTAGGAGTCGATAAAATTTTAAAGCAGCCGGCTGCGATCACTACTTCTTTTGAAGATGTCGTTCAAGACGGTTCAAAAATGCCAGATTTTTCAATTAAAGAAACAGCACAGCCTTTATATTTACTTCCAAAAGCTCCTGATGGAGGTTATGTTCTATGTGCTGGTTTATATGAGATGACGAATAAAAGTTATTGCCTTCACGCAGGGACATTTGCACCTTCTAAAGGTGATGGATATATGTATGCGCCTGTCTTAGGTCCAAAAGATGAAATTGTAACGGGAATTTTAAAAAGCGCCGAAAAACATCCTGAAATTAGTCAGCATGATATACAGCTTTTATTATGGACTATTATAGCGCGAACTAAATTTGCAGATTATAATGGCAGCGTCAAAATAACAGCGGTCACTTTACTTACTCCTTTACAGCTTACTCAGCTTGAAGGCGGTGTTCTTGGCGTGCTTCCTGGCAATTTAATGGACAAAGCCAAAGACAAACTTCCAGATAATTTGAAAGCTATTTTTGAAGCCGAAAACAAAATTCGCCAGTTAGTAGCATCAGGAAACTATTCTTATGATGAAATGGAGAAATATGCCATCCTTGCCGGAATTGCTCCCGCAAGAACAGATATTCCGAGTGGCATCTGGACATTGCATCCTGATGGATATTATGTACGTTATTTTCCCTCTGGATATTCCATAACAAAAGTGCAAATATATGTTCCTAAAGAATTAATACTAAATCAGAATGGCACCAAAATTATTTATGATGCCACAAACGATATTGCTTGTCCTGCAAATGTGGGTTCTCAAAGATTGGCACAAACGAACGAACCCTTAAATCCAGACTACAAAATCAAACTTAAAACACTTTGTGTAGGAATAAAATAAAGCTTTTAGCTTCTTTCTCGACCCCTTTTTCCTCCTTTTTTGCTTTCTGCGAAGTTTCCGATTTTGTAAGCTAAAGAAAACATGACATAGCGTTTTAAAACTGTGTTTTCTTCGTCGCGAATCGAGGTTGAAGAGATTGTTCTTGTTGCACTTTGGTTTTGATTTAAAACATCATACACTTTCACTTTGGCATATAACTTTTTATCCATAAAACCATAAGACAAACTGGTATTCCAAAGGAAAAAATCTTTTTTGAAATCGTCTGAAATGTTTGAATTATATGTGTATCCAAAATCATTTCCGAAAATTAAGTTAGCTGGCCAGTAAGAAGTGGTTTGCATATTAATTTTATGAATTACATTTGAAGTTGCATCTCTGGAATAATTCTCATATCTCGTTTCATTATAAGATAAGCTGTAAGAAGGCGCAATCGAAAGTACTTCTCCGTAATCATAAGACGCATAAATACTTGGCGTAACTACAACTGATTTTGCATTATACAAAACAGCATTTGTAAATCCTTTGTCAAAATTGTAATTACCATTCAAACGCAGTCCGTATCGTAACGTATGCGCATCTTTCTTAACTTGCTGATTCCAGTTTCCGCCAATCGAAGCCGAATATGTACCAGAAATGTTCACGTAAGTGGTATTCCTTTTTCCGCTTTCATCATAAATCGAAGTCGAAACCACATCATTGTTATAATATTCTCCTCTTAAGAAAACACTGTAACCAGAACGAGATCTAAAGTCAAAATTTTTAAAATCTATACTTGCACTATTCTTTTCAATCGGATTTAAATCTGGATTTCCACTCACCGTATTTAGAGGATTGTTTAAGTTCACCACCGGCATTAATTGTGTTGCCGACGGTAGCGAAGTAGAATAATCATACTTGAAACTCATGTTTTTTGAACGATCAAACTTATATCTCAACTGAGCATTTCCATAAGGAAGCATATATCTTTTGTTCAAATCGGTTGCCTGATTTAGGTAAAAAGAATGATTATCAAACTCAACAACGGCAGTTCTCGAATTTAAATTAAGCGTGAACTTATTCTTCTGTAAAGTAATTCCAACCTTTGGCGAAATAGAATTTTGCTTTGATGAAGTATAATTCGTCAAAGATGTATTTAAATCAGAATATTGATCTGTCATTTCATCATAATCAAATGTTTTTTGATCATTGATAGAATTTTGCCAATTAAAATCTGTTCCAAAACGAACACGAAGTGAATCTGTAATAGGTTCCGTATACTCTAAATCAAACGCGTAAGAATCGCTTTTTGAATCATTTTTTGCATTCTGATTTCTTTCATCATTTGGTTTTCCATCTTGATGAAAAATCGTTTCAGAAATATTAATTGCGTTCGAATTATTTTTAGAATTGTTGTTATTAAAAACAATGCTCAGATTTCGTGATTTCTTTTCGAATGTCTTATTGAAATTGATGCTGTTTGCAAAATTCGTATTTGATCCTTTAGTCTCAGAAGTAGATGTACTTTCGTTTAATGCCTCACCATTTTCATCTACAGATGAAGTAAACGAAGAATTTGTATTATTCGAATTGGACTGACTTAAATTCGGAGCCACAACAAGACGCATTGTCGGATCAATTTTGTATTCTAATTGAAAATTGGCATTGTTTCCTGTGCTTTCATTTTTGGTTTTAGAATCTGAATCTGTGATGATATTCCCGCTCGGTAAAAAACTTACTTGATTCGATTTACTATCATTTTTAGTAACGGCATTTGTAAAATTATAACTGCTCATAAACTCCAAATCTTTGTTCCAGTCGTCAGAATAATTAATTCCGGCCAAAGTAGATTGCGTTATCCCTTTCCCGCCGCTGCTTGCGCCTTGGTTTCCTCCTTTTGTATTTCTTCCGCCGCCCATATTATCAAAAACTTCATCCATAGAAAATCCGGTTGAGTTGATATTATTCGAAGACGCTAAAACACTGATTTTTTGTTTGTTTTTAAAAAAATTCATCATCAAACTGCTTTCATAGCGTTCGTCTGAACCATATCCGCCAAGAATTTTTCCAAAATAACCCTTATTTTTCTTTTCGTCAATCGTAATATTTATACTCGAATAATCTGAAGTCGATTCTTGTTTAGCCAGTTCTTCTTTTTTCGTTTTAAAATCAGAAACCTGAACTTTTTTGATAATATCAGCTGGAAGATTTTTTATGGCAATAGCTCCGTCTTTATCAAAAAATGCTTTTCCGTTAACCAAAACCTGATTGACTTCTCGCCCATTTACGGTAATTTTTCCAGAATTATCGACATCAAATCCAGGTAATTGTTTTAATAAAGCTTCAACATTCGCATCTGGACGAACTTTATAGGAAGGAGCATTAAATTCTAGAGTATCTTTTTTAATCGTAATTGGTGGAGCTTCAGATTTCACAATCACTTCATTCAGAACATTTGCATTTTCGATCATATACAATTTCCCGAAGTCTTTACTTTCTGTAAGTCCTTTTTGTTCTTCTAAATATGCCTGATATCCCGTGTAATTAACTTTCAAAAATAGGGGCTTCTCATACTTTTTAGTATTGATTAGAAAGTTTCCGTTTTTATCGGTTGTGGCATATTCAATTATGGTTGAATCTTTTACAGTGGTGAAGTAGACAGTAGCAAGTTCTAGCGGAAGCTGCGTATTAATATCAACAACAGTTCCTTTAACAACGATGTTATTCTGAGCATTTGCCGAATACACAAAAGCTAAAAACAATAGGAAAGAATAAATTTTGGTCATAAAATTAGGTTAGTTAGAGCGATAAGACTTAAAAAAAGTCAAAAGGTTTAATTGTGAATTTCACGTTTATTCAAATATAATGCCATTATAGAAGTGATTTGGCAATTTATCTAGAAACAAATCACAAAAAAGTCCCCGATTTGGGGACTTTAATTTTTTATTTTTCTCTGATATAAATATCAATCGGAACTCCTGCAAAATCCCAATTTTCTCTAATTTTATTTTCTAAATATCTCTTATAAGGTTCTTTAACATATTGTGGCATATTGGCAAAAAATACAAACTGAGGTGTTTGAGTTGGCAATTGCATGCAATATTTAATCTTAACATATTTACCTTTTGTCGCCGGCGGCGGATATGCTTCAATTACTTTCAACATATATTCGTTGAATTTTGAAGTTGCAATTCTCTGTTTTCTGTTTTCAAAAACCTGAACTGTAGCTTCTAATGCTTTTAATAAACGTTGTTTTGTCAATGCAGAAACGAATAAAATTGGCACATCTGTAAAAGGCATCAATTCTTTTTTGATTTTTTCTTCGTAATCACGAGTCGACATGGTATCTTTTTCTACCAAATCCCATTTGTTTACCAAGATTACAACACCTTTACGGTTTTTCTCTGCCAACCAGAAAATACTCTGATCCTGACCTTCGAATCCGCGGGTTGCGTCGATTACCAATATACAAATATCTGCATGCTCAATTGCTCTTACAGAACGCATTACAGAATAAAATTCTAAATCTTCTTTTACTTTAGCTTTACGACGAATTCCCGCAGTATCAACTAAGTTAAATTCGAAACCAAAACGGTCAAACTTTGTATCAATTGCATCACGAGTTGTTCCTGCAATATCCGTAACAATATAACGATCTTTACCAATCAAGGCATTGATAAAACTAGATTTTCCAGCATTCGGACGTCCTACTACAGCAAAACGTGGTAAATCTTCTTTAACCTCAACTTCTGGCTTTTCTGGAAATGCTTTAATTAAAGCATCTAATAAATCTCCAGTTCCGCTTCCAGAAATACTTGCGAAAGTGTAATAATCTCCTAAACCAAGATTATAAAACTCAATCGCATCTTTTTCACGCATTGCGTTATCTACTTTATTTACAGCCAATAAAACTGGTTTTGTTACTTTACGAAGTAATTTTGCAACCGTTTCATCCATTGGCGTAATTCCTTCTTCAACATCTACTACGAAAATAATAACATCGGCTTCATCGATTGCAAGTTCAACTTGCTTACGAATTTCTCCTTCAAATACGTCATCAGATCCGCGAACGTATCCGCCCGTATCAATAACAGAAAACTCTTTTCCGTTCCACTCGCTTTTACCATAGTTTCTATCACGGGTAACCCCAGATACTGAATCTACAATAGCTTCTCTTCTTTGTATCAGCCTATTAAAAAGGGTCGATTTCCCCACATTAGGTCTTCCTACTATCGCAACAATGTTATTATTCATTTTTTTGAATTTTAGATTTCAGATTCAGATTTTAGATTTTCATTGCTTAAAAACCTAATCACTTGTAATCCAAAATGCTTTGTTTTAATTTTTTGCAAAGGTAGTTAAAAAAAGCTCCTAAGCTAATAAGTTTCTAAGTACCTAAGTTTTTTATTGTCTTATCAATATTTTCAGGAGCAAATTCCAGCTATCCGCTATATCTTTTCCTGGTCTCGTTAGAAAAAAACGAGACCAGGAAAAGGATGCCGCTCCTATCTGGGCTAGGCTTTAAGGTTACAAGAACATTCTGAATTTATTCTTTTCTTAACCACCCCAGAATTCTTTCATTATTTATTTTGTAATTTCCTTCTTGGGTTTTCATACCAAAAACTTCTCTTGAACTGCTAAAAGGTCCTGGATTTTGCTGAATTAGCTCTATTTCGTTTTCAGAAACAAAAGAAACAATAGCCACATGTCCGAATCTATTTAACAATGATCCCGAAAAAATCAGCAAATCTCCCACTTCAGGTTTTCCTTTACTGGGATTTGTATATTGCACCAAATTTCGTTTCGGATTTAATTCGCCATCTTTTATTTTTGGGTCAAAAAAATCTTTTGCATGTCCGTAAGCATCTGGCATTTTATGATTATAATATTCATAATAATACCTTTTGACAAATTCAACACATTGATATTTAAGTCCTAAATTATAATTGTCTTTTGTAACGTTTCTATCCAGAACATGATCTACTCCTCCATTATAATAGACTTTTACTCCATTTAAACTATCGAGCGGTTGCCCAATTTCATAATTTGAATTTAAATTTACTTTTTTGATGATTTTAAATCCAGCATACGCCAAAACTAAAACCGAAATAATAAGGAGCGTTATCTTCTTAATTTTCATTTTCTTCTTTAAAAACTAATTTTCTTCTGAGTTTTGTTTGCGTGAGGGATTGAGGCGGTATCCTTTTGTGTAGTGAAACGGAGCAAAAGATATAGCCGAAAGCCCGACCCGAAGGGACACGCCCAAATTATTTTATTGATTGTATCCGAAACGCTTTAACATATTGGCATTACTTCTCCAGTTTTTATTCACTTTTACAACTAGTTCAATGTGAATTTGTTTTCCGAAAAATTTCTCTAAATCGGCGCGGGCATCGGTTCCTACTTTTTTCAGCGCTGCACCTTTATGTCCGATAATAATTCCTTTTTGAGTTTCTCGCTCTACCATAATAATCGAACGGATTCTGATAATTTTTTCATCTTCAAAAAATTCTTCTGTTACGATTTCTACCGCGTATGGAATCTCTTTGCTGTAATTCAACAAAATTTTCTCACGAATTGTTTCGTTTACAAAGAAACGTTCTGGTTTATCTGTTAATTGGTCTTTAGGATAATAAGCCGGAGATTCTGGCAATAATTCGATAATTCTTCCGAAAACTTCTGGTACGTTAAAGTTCTGTAAAGCCGAAATTGGGAAAATTTCTGCATTTGGCACTTTTTCTTTCCAGAAAGCAACTTGAGTTTCTAATTGCTCTTGGTTTGAATTATCGATTTTATTTAAGAGCAATAAAACCGGAATCTTGGCGTGAATGATTTTGTTAAAGAAAGCTTCGTCTTTAAGATCCTGCTCGCCTATTTCGACCATATAAACTAAAATGTCAGCATCTTCAAAAGCCGATTTTACGAAGTTCATCATCGATTCCTGCATTTCGTATGCTGGTTTGATAATTCCAGGCGTATCAGACAAAACCAATTGAAAGTCTTCTCCGTTTACAATTCCTAAAATTCTATGACGAGTAGTTTGTGCTTTTGATGTAATAATCGACAATCGTTCTCCAACGAAAGCGTTCATTAATGTTGATTTTCCAACATTTGGATTTCCGATAATGTTTACGAAACCTGCTTTATGTGACATTTTTTGTTTTATTTATTTTGCAAAGGTAGTCATATCAAGTCAATACAGAAAATAAAACATTTTTTAAAGTTTTCGTTGGAAATGTAAAAAATCGGCGTATCTTTGCACCCGAAACATCGCGGGATAGAGCAGTAGGCAGCTCGTCGGGCTCATAACCCGAAGGTCACAGGTTCGAGTCCTGTTCCCGCTACAAGACAAAAGACCTATCTTTTTTGAAGATAGGTCTTTTTTTATACCTTATTCCGACAATAACAAAGTTTTACCTTACAAAAGTAAAATGATTCGTGAATCCTTTTAAGTTACCCTAATGGTATTCGAATCTCTTTTCATCAATCATATTTAAAGAAAAAGCAACTAACTTTATCTCAAGTTTTACAAAAAATACAGACTTATTCAATCTTTACATTTGTATGCAAATCTTATGAGAAATAAATTATATTAGCACTTCATAAACTGATAAGTAAATACGCTTTTTTATCAGTGATAGCTTAACATATGGAAATTACTTATACTCCCAGAGCACTTTATCCTGCTAAATTAAAAGATTTAAAATATGGTTGAGATAAAATACGATTCAGAATATTTTGAAGGAATAACAGCACCGTATATTGATTGGGTTGGAGGTGGAAACTTTGACGGATACTTGATACAAAAAAGTCTAATATTTAGAGAACTTGATAACAAGGTAGAATTACACTCGAAAGTTATTAACGCTAAAAGGTATGATGGAAATGTTTCAGATATAGTATTGACAGGGTATTACCGCGAAATTGAAAAAGAAACGCTAAAGTTATCTTTTGATAATTTTGAAATGCTGGGAAAAATATTGGGTGATAACAAAGATATAATAGCATTCTCTGTTTGGGACAAAACGCTGAAAAAAAACGAAGTCTATAAAATAAATGAATAAAAAAACTGGCTACAATTAACGCTGCAAGCAATTTGGATTTTATGGTTAATTTGAAATTGTATTTGGAAGATTTAGCAAATCCGAAAATAGAGCTTAATTTAGTCCCAAACCACGTGTATCGCAAGAACGTCACCTGCTAGCATACCGAATCAACATAACTAAAAAACAACCCGATATCAAAAAGATGATTTCAACACAAAATCACAGTTTATTACCCGACAGAAAATCTTTGGAAACAATTTGTAAAGCCATTGCAGTTTTAGACGCAATAATTTCTCAAGAATGGCAATTTCGTTACTATTCATATAATTCAAAGTGGGACACAAATGAAAGATGTTTACAAATGCGGAATGGTTCAGGAGACGAAATGCATATATTATTCCGTGAAGATGGTTGTGCTATTAATGGTTTCGCTCACGAATATAACCAAGAGGACAAAAGAAAATTGACAAGCAATTTACCCGCTATTTTTAATGACTTTATTTTTGGAGAACCTGTAAAATCAATAGGGACTACATTTTGTTTATGGACAACGGAATTGAAAAATTGGCAAGTTGGACAACTTGAAAACTTTGAAGATAATTCAGAAGAAATGCTCAATATATTTGATGGAAAGCCTCAAACTTATATTGACTGGGCAACAGAATATTTTGAAGAAAGTTATAAAGAAAGCGGAATTTCATTTGATACTGTTTCAAAAATATACAATGGCCAAATCTTGACAAAAGAAATGGTCTTATCAATTGTTGACGAGCTTGAAGATTGGAAGCAACTTGAAAATGATTTAATTGAAATAAATTACCCTTATAATTTCAAAGACGATTCTGAAAAAGTAAAAAGTAAATGGAAACTTTGGTAGAAACGCAAAAAGGTAACATCTACTACAACGGATTTGGGTAATTGGCTTTAATGAAAAAATATTTTTATATTAGATGATATTGACTACATAATTGATAAAAAAACTTTGTGGTATTTGAACCTAAAAATTTACTTTTTGATATTTATTTTATCTAAGTCATCCTGAAAATGGTTCGAGAATTGTCCTGTTAGGGCTACTAAGAAAAAGCTTCAGAGAAATCTGGAGCTTTTTTTGTTTAATTACCAAATCTATTTTTCTATAATTTAGCGATCAAAACCAATTTTTCCAGTTTTGGGCGCATAAAGCAATTTAAGATCAGCATAATATTTATCAAATTCCTCTTTTGAAACTGCCTCAACATTTCTAAGCCATTTCAAATCATTCAATTGAGTTTCGTAGCTCAAATTAGGGTCAAAGCTTAAATATTGTTCTCTTAAATATTTATCACGTTCAGTAAACAGTTTTGATATAAATTCGTTTACAGTATTCTCATTCGGTTTTTTTTTAAATAAAAATAGAAAACCATTACTATGAGTTCTTAATCTCCACGAATTTTCATTCATAAATATATATACCGCAAATAAAACTATTCCGAGTAATACAAATGAAATCCACATTTCATGATCAACTCCTTTATCATTTCGAAAAGAAAAAGACATTCCTCCAAGCATAAAAAAAAACAAAGCCATTAATAAAATGATAATATTAGTTGTTTTATGGGTAGTTTTTTCTTTTGATAAATTCTCAAAAGCAATCATACTTTCACTTTCACCCCCTAGATAGGATGTTTTATAATGTAATTTGTTTTCAAGGATATTAAATTCTATTTTTTTTAATAATCTTTGTTGCTTTAGTGAATGCATTTTCTTTAAGTTTATCTTGCTTTTTATATCAAATATATCATTTTTTGCAACTTACCGTTAAATCTTGAAAAAATAAATATCAATATTTTAAAAATTAAATGCTGTAAGACTATAATATTCTGGTGAGATAATTGCATGCTTGCAGCTACTAAGACAAAAGCTTCAGAGAAATCTAGAGCTTTTTTTGTTTTTAGTTCGAACATATACATTCGTTATCTTCACGAGCGGGACGCTCGCACCAGCGTGGGAATGTTATGATTTTAGTTTAGAATTCAAATCCTCTTACACATTAAAGAGTTTGAAAACTAAATTCGACCCTCAAAATATATTTTATAATGAAACAAGGACTTGTTTAAAGTCTTCTTACTGATATTTCCGCTGGCGATGCAAGGTTTAATTACTATCCTTCTACTAAGAAAGAGTTTGTAAAAAAGGCAGAAGACTGTTAAAAAAACATTTTCTAAAACAAAAAAATGTGCAAAGCTCACGTAGCCATTTGCAAATTTTTTTATAAAATCACTTTGAGGCAAAGTTATTACCAAATCGTAATTCTATCTTTCTTAGGTATAAACATTTTATCTCCTTCTTTTATATTAAATGCTTCATAAAAAGGCGTCGTATTCATTAGCGGACCATTAACACGCCAATTTGGTGGAGAATGTGGGTTATTATTAATCCATAAACGCAGGTATTCATCTTTCATTTTTACTCTCCATATTTTGGCTAAAGAAATAAAAAAGCGTTGGTCTGGCGTATATCCGTCAATTTTTACTTTTCCTTTTCCTTGTTCCGTCATTTTAAAAGCATCGTAGGCAACAGCTAGTCCGGCAATATCGGCTGTGTTTTCGCCAACTGTCATGGCACCATTAATGTGTAAATTATCTAAAACCGTGTAAGTACTGTACAAATTAATAACTTGTTGTATTCTTGACTTAAACTGTGCATAATCTTCTTTTGTCCACCAGTCTTTTAGGTTTCCATCTTTGTCGTATTGCGCACCCTGATCATCAAAAGTATGCGTAATTTCATGACCTATAACCATTCCGATACCGCCATAATTAAGCGCGTCGTCTGCATTATTATCAAAATACGGAGGCTGTAAAATACCTGCAGGAAAAACAATTTCATTTGCCGTTGGATTGTTATATGCTGTAACTGTCGGAGGCGTTGTATACCATTCTGATTTATCGACTGGTTTACCCAATTTTGCTAATTCAAATTGATATAAAGCCGCAGCAGCCGAAACCATATTCTCAAAATAAGTATTTCTTGCCACATGCACATTGCTGTAGTTTCTCCATTTATCCGGATACCCTATTTTTTTAGTAATAGCAAATAATTTTTCTTTAGCTTTTTGTTTCGTAATCGGACTCATCCATTCCAATTTATCGATTCTTTTCGCGTATGCTTTTTGCAGATTATTCACGAGGATCAACATACGTTTTTTAGCGTCTTCCGAAAAATATTTCTTTACATATAATTCACCCAAAGCTTCACCTAAATAATTGTCGACTACATTCGCCATTTTTTCACCGCGTGATTTTTGAACAGCCTGACCAGAAAGCACTTTGGTATATTCAAATGAAGCATCTGCAAAAGGTTTACTCAAATCATCTGCATATCTTTTTAAAGAATTTGCTTTTAGATAAATTTTCCAATTAGTAATAGGGATGGTTTTTAAAAGTTTATTAAGCGCTATATAATATGCAGGTTGACCGACATTAATAGAATCTGTTTTAGCACCTATATTATTTAAAAAAGCAGTCCAACCTATATTGAAATGTATTTTTACAAGATCTGCCACAGCCATTTTATTATAATTTGCCTGAACATCTCGAAGTTGAACTTTTGTTTTATGCGAATTGGCTAGTTGCTTGTCAATATCGTAAACCAAATCAGCATTCTTTTTCGCCTCTGTTGCGTTGCTGCCCGTTTGCTGAAATAATGCCGTAAGGTATTTTTTGTACGATTGCTGTATGGCAACAGTTGATGAATCTGATTTGAAATAATAATCTCTATCAGGAAGGCCAATACCGGTTTGATATAGTATTGCAATGTTCATACTACTATTTTTTTGATCGGGTGATATTCCAAAACCCAAAATAGATGAGTTGCCCACTTTTACCTGACTAGCTTCAAAACTCATTAACGAAGCTAAATCGTTGATAGCTTCAATGTTAGCAAGCAAAGTTTTGACAGGTGCATATCCACGCTTGTCAATGGTTACAGTGTCCATACCTGCTGCATAAAAGTCTCCTACTTTTTGCGCGATGCTTCCCGCCGGATTGTTGCTCTTCGAAACACTGTCTAATATTCCTTGCAGTCTTATTCGCTGCGGATAATTCATAAACATATAAGCTCCAACTCCAGATTGCGATGCAGGAATCGATACAGAATCATACCATTTTCCATTTACATATTTAAAAAAATCATTACCAGGTTGCAATGTGGAATCTATTCCAGTGATAGCAATATTTTTTTTCTCTGAGTGTTTTGAACACGCTGTAAAAGCCAAGAATGCAATGAAGAGTATTAATGATTTTTTCATAATCTAGATTATTTCTATTAAAATGAATTGAAAAAGTTTTGAGGCAGAAATTTTAATATGCTTTGCATATAATTTTAGCAAAACAATATTACGAATTCAGTTTTTAATTTTAAAGTTTTTTATTACAATACTATTTAGAAGAAGTGTTATTAAAAAACATGGCGAAGTTAAGCTGCTATATTTTTTTTTAATGAATTATCTGAGATTGATAGCCAAAGTTCTTAAATCAGGTTACTAAAAAACAAAAGCATTTTAGTTAATCATTTCTTAATCCGTTAAGGAAATCATTTGCGTTGCTATAAATTCGCTCTGTTAATTCGTATGAAATAAGCTATAATTTATAGCATACAGAATTTGACAATATTCCCAAAACCAATTTCAAAAGCAACCAAATACCAAAAACGTGATTTATACGACACTTTTAAATATTGCGATTTTTCAGGGAATTGTCTTGGCACTAATTATCTTGAAGTCTTCTATATTCAATAGTAATTCAAACAAATACCTGGCATATTTACTTTTTGTACTTTCCCTTGTTTTACTAAATTATGTTTTTGAAATTCAAGGCGTATTTAAATCCTATCCTTTACTAAGTTTTATAGACGCGATCGATTGGGTATTTTTATTGCCTGTCTTTAAACTTTTGTTTATTACAAATCGTATTGATGATTTGGTAAAAAAAAGACAAAAGACTTATTTGTGCTACATTCCATTTGTTTACAACAGCATTCTTAATGTTATAGTCTGGCTTGACATAGTAGGGGGAATTTATAAAATTCCAGAATATTACATATACCTTATTAATATATTTACAACTATTCAACTTTTATTAGCTGTCACCATTGTCTTTTTTTTACCGCTCTATTCCTATTTTATGATAAAGCATCTAAAAGAACCTCAAGAGAAAAAATGGATTATTACGCTGTTAACTTTAGTGTATCTACTGTTACTTGTATGGTTAACAACTTATTTAGTTGGTCTGTTTTTTCAATCTGACATTTCTTCTATTATGAGCGGGGTGGCTTTAGCTGCTACATTAATAATGCATTGGACAGCGTATGTAGGTATTTACAAATTCAAATTAGCTAAAAACAAAGAGGCTGTTTACAATTTTTTGAATACAGATTTGACCATCTTAACTTCCGATTTACAAATTGTAGAAGATTTTAGACCCGAAGAACAGAGAGAATCTATCACGGCCGATAATCTTTATTTTCTAAAACTGGAAGTACTTTGTAAAGAAGAACATATTTATACCAATAGTACATTAAACAGAGAAAAAGTTGCAGAAAAACTCGGCATTAGCGCAGGATATCTTTCGCAGATTATAAACAAGATAACAGAAGACAATTTTGCCAATTATATTAATCAATATCGGGTTGAAGCTGTAAAAGAAATGATATCAAATCCCGAATTTGAAAAATACAATTTATTGACAATGGGATTAGAATCTGGCTTTACTTCAAAGGCAACTTTTTACAAAACCTTCAAAAAACATACAGGCCAGACTCCCAATCAGTATAAAAACACCTGTAAATAGGTATCAATTTATCCAATTTTAAGCTTTTGAGACCTTTTATAGTTTTTCTTACATGATTTTTGGTCTCAAATAATTCAAATCAATTTTTATGAAAAAAATTTTAGTATTAGCTGTTTTTACAATTTTAGGTTTTGCAAATGTTACTGCACAGGAAATTAAATTTGGTGTTAAGGGAGGTTTAAACTTCTCTACTATAACCGGAAAAAATGACGAAAACATTAACGATGTAACATCTTATCATTTTGGTGTTGTATCAGAAATTCCAATGTCTGAAAAATTTTCTTTTCAACCTGAATTAATGTATTCTCGCCAAGGATACACATACAACAATAATATAATTGCTTTAAATTATCTGAATATTCCTTTAATGGGAAAATATTACGTCACTAAAGGATTGAGTCTTGAAGCCGGACCACAAATAGGCTTTTTACTTTCTGCTAAAAATGAAGGTGTAAAAGTAACAAATTCATATAATACTTTTGATTTTGGGGCAAATTTTGGTCTAGGCTATAAACTAGAAAACGGACTTAATTTTGGTGCAAGATATAATCTGGGAATCACCAAAATTGATACTCAAAATAGAAATGGAGTGATTCAAGTTTCTGTTGGCTACTTCTTTTTATAAAATTCAATAATAACAAAACACCACTTGCAATAAGTGGTGTTTTTTATCAAGTTTAGAAAACCCCAAAACCGTGCAATTCTGCAACGATAATGAGGCCCGCTAAAAACTATACATTTGTAGATTCAAATTGTTTAAGATCTCTCGTGTTTTTTTGCACAGCAAGTGCAGAAAATAACCCTAAGACGAAAGACATCCCGAAAAATCCTTTTTCACTAAGCAGTAAATCGGCATTCCAAAGACCAATTATTAATAATACTATCGAAGCAATGGTACTAAACCAGCTTATACTGTAGTACAAATCGGTTACCGGTATTCCTTCTAGCCTGTCTCTTACGCTTTTTTGTACAGATATGACAGAAAAAAGTCCAAAGAGAAGAATGGTAAAATAATATCCTTTTTCATTGTAAGCCATTGCCGAATTATAAAGTCCGATACAATAGGCCGTCATACCAATAAGCAATGTCATCCAGGATGCGCCAACAAAAGCAGCACTTGGCTTTAAAGGACTATTCTCTTTATTAAATTTTGCATTTTTTGATTCTGAATTGTTGTTTAATTCATTTGATTTTAGCGGTTCCATAATTTTTATGTTTTATAATTATGAAGCAAATGTCAGCATGAATCGCAAGTTATAAAAGTCAATTTTAACAAAAAACTGACGATATAAAAATTCATTTTATTATTTTTATCCTAATAAAAAAGTAATTATGAATGCACTTCAGGAAATAGCAAATATGATGAATGAAACTGATAAAAAGGCATTTATACACTATTTATCAAAAAAGAACAAGCGCAAAGACGTGAGCAATATTGAATTATTCAATTCTTTAAAAACTGACGATATAAACATTCAAAAAAATATTATAAAAGACAAAAAAAGTACTGATGCGTATCATGCTCTGAGAAAAAGACTTTATGACAATATGATCGATTTCATGGCTAATCAAACTTTTGAAAATGATATTTCGCAAGAAAATGCAATACTTCGCCTAATTGTGGTAAGTCGATTATTTTTTGAACATAAATTGACAAAAACAGCATTTAAATGTCTGGCTAAAGCCGAAGAAATTGCGTTGAATATTGAGCAATTTAGCCTTCTCAACGAAATTTATCTGACACAAATACAATTTGCGCATTTCAATTTATCAGAACCAATCGAAAAAATAATAAGCAAGTTTAAAGCCAATAAAAATAAACTCGAATATGAGGAACAACTTAATTTAGGTTATGCCGTTTTACGTCGAGAACTTGCTGCTATTTATCACGAGGGCCGAATTGTAGATTTTCAATCGGTTATAAAAAATACTGTTGAAACGCACGGAATATCTTTAAAACAGGGATTAACTTTTAAATCATTATATCAAATTTTATTTATTGCCAATGAATATGCTTCTATCAACAACAATTTTTCGCTAATCCAGCCTTTTGTGGTTAAGAGCTATCGATTCATTAGTAAAAAAACCGATCTCAAAGACCGTCATCTATATTACCACATTTACATTTTGTATTTTATAAGTAACTTTTACTTTAGAAATGGAGCGTTTCATAAATCACAACATTATCTTGATTTGATGTTTACAGAACTTCAGAAACAGTCCGGAAAATATTATCAGCGTTTTTGTCTGCGCTATTTTTTATTGCTGGCATTTAATGAAAATTATCTTGGTAATTCTAAAAAAGCCATTGAAATTGCCGAAAAAGCACTTTCATCAAATAAAAAATCAGATCCTAACGACAATAACGACCTCCGTATTATGCTGATTGTTTTTTATATCCAGCAAAATGAAGGACGAAATGCGGTAAAAGAAATGGCAAAATTGAATCATACCGACAATTGGTACGAAAAAAAGATGGGCATGGACTGGACCATAAAAAAGTGCCTTGTCGAGATTCTTCTTCACACGCAACAAGAAAATACAGAATTGGCTTTATCGCGAATAAAGAGTTTTAAACGCCGTTATAAAAAATATCTTTTAACAGTAAACGAAAATCGCGTTATTCAATACCTTTTATTTGTGGAACAATATGTAATGAAACCCGAACTTGTACAAACACAAAAATTTCAAAAGGCAATAGAAGATTTTATAATTGAAGCGCAAAGTGGCCCGAAAGACATTTTAATTATGAGTTTTTTATCTTGGCTGCTTGCAAAAGTGAGGCGAAAAACAATTTCTGAGACAACTTTAAATTTACTAAAGACTTTTTTTCCTAGTACATCTTCATTTACAATTTAAATTTAACGAAAGAATATTCTTTAAAAACTAAAATCAACTCACTTTTTGTTATTTTTTTTTATTTAATGAATGAGCAAAAAAACTTGCTTTATCAGCTTTCTACAGATAAAATAATCAATTATCAATCAAATAAATACAATACCGTTAACTTAAAAAATTTACGATTGAACATTCAGCAATTAAATAAATTTTAAAAAATCGTGAAGAAAAGTTTTCCGATATGCTTGTTATTTCGAAATAAATTCCCTTGTTTTGCACCCGCATTACAAAAGCAGGTCCGTTCGTCTATCGGTTAGGACGCCAGGTTTTCATCCTGGTAAGGGGGGTTCGATTCCCCCACGGACTACTTTCCAAAGACAAAGCTTCAGAGAAATCTGGAGCTTTTTTTGTTTATATTTACTCCGCCTAAATTTTCATACCTAAATTACATTATACAATATTGAAACCCAAATCTTAAAATGAAACAAAAACTTACAACTCTTTTATTTGTATTTGCTGTTATAAATATTTTTGGTCAAGCGCCAGTCGGCAAAACCAATTATTCGAACAAAAACTTAACTGTAAACGAAGCTGTCACAAACAAAGCGATAAAACCACTTAAAAAAATTACATTAGACGAAGGTTCAATGCTAATTTACGATTACGACGGTTCGCTTTTTTCATGGGATTTAGATTTGGAAACAATTGTCTGGACAGTAAAAGCCACAGATGCTAGCACCGAAATGTGTGCCAATAAAGTAACCTTGCATGACGGAATTGTCTATGTTCCGTTTATAAATGGTGAAATTTTCGCAATTGACAATCAAAGTGGTGCTGTTTTCTGGAAATCAAGATTAGGTAATATTACAGATCAGATTGTTTTAAAAGATCAAACTCCGATAATAAGTAACGGAAAATTATTTATTACCGCGCAGAATCAGGATCAGAGCAGCAATATATATGCTCTTGATTTAAAAGATGGCAGTTTAGCATGGAACTACAAATTAGATACTGCCAATAATGATATTACGCCATTCGTTTTTGACAATAAGATTTTTATAGAAAGCGGAAACAATGTTTATAGTTTTGAAGCAAATACAGGCAAAATTCTTAGTCAAAAAACATTTGAAGCTGCCATGACTGGAACTCCTGTAACAGATGGTCAAAATATATTTATAGCAAATGAAAAAAATATACTTTTTGCTTTAAATCCAAATAATCTTGATACTGTATGGCAATTTCAATTTGATGAAAATCAAAACAACATCAGAGAGCGCATTGTATGCAAAGACAAAAAAATCTATTTTGCTGCGCAAGGATCTCAGGTTTCTTCTATTTATGCTCTTGATTCACAAAATGGAACTCAATTATGGAAAACTGATTTTAAAGACGATAATGTAGATTATATTGTTAAAGAAAATGAGAATCTTTGGGGATACACGCGCAAAAAGAAACTGTTTGAACTGGATTTAACGAATGGTGAAATTGCATATGACGCAAAATTAACCACCTTGCCAATTTCAAATATTGAATTCCCAAAAGATGACAATCTTTTATATTATTACTGCGATGCGGGGTTAATTCAATTTGATTTGAATGAAAAAGACGAAAACGTATATTATATGCGAACTTCTCTTGGAGAAAATCCATACAGCGCTTATTTGAAAATTATCAGATAATATCAAATAAAGTTTCTTTGCTTAATCTAATAAAAAGCAGAAAGAGATTTATTATATCTAAGATCAATTACCTTAATGTATTTCAAAAACATGCCACTCCAAATACCTTAAAAGTGGCATCAGATTGTATAATAGAAAAAGTCAAGGCATTTAAAGCCAACTGTTAAGCTGCTTTTTTTGCCATTCTTTTTTTACTCTCTAAAATTCTAAGTTGATTTTCGGCACAAAGAATATTTTCATTTGTACCATTTGTCTGGATTTCGATCAAATAATGAAAATCTCTTTCACTTGAAGTAGATTTTATTATCAGCCCCATTTTAAAATCCATTTTTCTTTCTATTACCGTGGCAGTATAAGATCTCCCACTCAATGCAATGTAGGTTACATTTTGTCCTTTTAAAAATTTCATCGTTTTAGCTTTTGGTTAAAGAATGCTCGCTAATACTAATAAGGCCAAATCAATTTAGGGGGGATCAATTAATTTTTCTTATAGAAGTGCAATATAAAAATATTGCAAAATTTAGTACCCCGTATTTATACCTGTTTTTGCATTTTTGAATGTTAAATTTTTCGCGTAAAAATTTTCTTACTGATGAAAATTGATACAATTTAGAACATTCATTATCAATTCCTTCTTATGCCAAATTAGTAATTTTGAATAACTGAATTTCATTTCAAAAAACAACTAAAATACAGGCAAAATGGTACATGAAAGAGTGATGGAAAAACTGGCAATTTTAGCAGATGCGGCCAAATATGATGTGTCCTGTTCTTCGTCTGCAGGTCAAAACAAGCGGAAAAATCAAAACAAAGGTTTGGGCGATACCGGAAACGGAATTTGTCACGCTTATACTGAAGACGGACGTTGTGTTTCGCTACTCAAAATCTTATTGACCAATCATTGCATTTTTGACTGTGCTTATTGCGTAAGCAGAAAAAGCAACGACATCAAACGTGCGGCTTTTACAGTTCAGGAAGCTGTTGATCTTACGATTGGTTTTTACAGAAGAAATTACATTGAAGGTCTATTTCTAAGTTCGGGTATTTTTGATAATCCGGATTATACCATGGAACGTTTGGTTCGAATTGCAAAGAAATTACGATTAGAAGAAAACTTTAATGGCTATATACATCTAAAAGCAATTCCTGGTGCAAGTGACGAACTTATAAAAGAAGCAGGATTATATGCTGACCGTTTGAGTGTTAACGTTGAAATGCCAACAGAAAAAAGTCTGAAATTATTAGCGCCTGAAAAAAATCATGCTGATGTAATCAAACCAATGGAATATCTGAAAAATGAAATTGTTGGTTATAAAGAAGAAAAAAAATCGAATCGCAAAGCACCGCTTTTTGCTCCGGCAGGACAAAGTACGCAAATGGTGATTGGCGCCACTCAGGAAAATGATTTGGAAATTCTCGGAATGGCAAATTATTTTTATGAGCAAATGAATATGCGACGCGTTTACTATTCTGGCTATGTACCCATAAGTTACGATGACAGACTTCCTGTAATTGGAACTCCAGTCCCTATGATTCGTGAAAATCGCCTGTATCAGGCCGATTGGCTTATTCGTTTTTACGGATTTAATGTGAATGAAATTGTTGGTTTTGATCAGCCGAATTTGGATCTTGATATTGATCCGAAATTAGGTTGGGCTTTGCGAAATTTACAACAGTTTCCTGTTGATATTAATTCGGCAGATTTAGAATTAATTCTACGCATTCCGGGAATTGGTGTTATGAGCGCGAAGAAAATTGTTGCTGCCAGAAAATTCAAAAGATTACAGCCAGATGACTTAAAGAAATTAGGAATTGCTTATAACCGTTCCAAATTTTTCTTGGCTTTTTCCTCGCCTTTTTCTTTACAGAAAGATTTGACTTCTATGCAAATAAAAGACCAGATTTTGAATATTCAAAACAGCAAGTACAGAAACGATTTTTCGAACCAACTTTCTTTATTTCAATAATGATACTTTTAATTTACGACGGTACTTTTGAAGGCTGGCTTACAGCTGTTTTTGAAATCTACGAATATAAATTCGAAGATGTTGTTTTTGCGAAAGACGAAAGTTCCAGTGCCTTACTTTTTTCAAAAAATCATATTGTAGAAACAGACGAGATAAAGTCGACCCGGGTTTTAAAAGGACTTAAGCAACGTCTTTCAACAAATGGAATAACCAATATGTACCATGCTTTTTTTTCTGAATTGCCTCAGATTGAAGAAAGTTTATTTCGATTTGCTTCGTATGCTTTTTCGAACTCAAAAAATATAGAAGGGGATTTTAGCAATAGCGATGTTTCAAATGTTCAAAAAGCAGCAAAATTAACGGGAAGAGAAAGCCACAGAATGAAAGCTTTTGTGCGTTTTAAGTTGACAAAAGATGAATTATACTATGCGATTGTTGAACCCGATTGCAATGTTTTACCGCTCATTCAAAAACATTTCAAGAATCGTTATGCAGACCAGCGTTGGTTAATTTATGACACCAAACGCAAATATGGCATTTTTTACGATCTTGAAAATGTTTCTATAATCCAGTTGACATTCGATCAAAATCCTTCATCTTCAAAATTTCTAGCTGAAATCTCAGATGAAGGAGAAGAATTTTTTCAGGATTTATGGCGAAATTATTTTAAAAGTGTCAATATTGAATCCAGAAAAAACACCAAACTTCATGTGCAGCACATGCCGAAACGTTATTGGAAAAATCTGATTGAAAAAATACCTGACCTTAAAAAATAAAATCTTATTTCTGATTGCTTTTTTTCAAAGCATCTAGCAATTCGACCATATCTACAACTCCATAAGTCGACGAATAATCAGAAACCGCATAAGGCAAAATCAAACTGTTATTGTGAATAATTGCCCCGCAAGAATAAACCACGTTTGGCACATAACCTTCACGCTCGTCTTCTAACGGAGAAAGCAAAGGCTCAGAAAGTCGTCCAATTTCTTTTGATGGATCATCCAAATCAAATAAAGAAGCACCGATACAATATCGTCGCATTGTGCCGACGCCGTGCGTAATTACAAGCCAGCCTTCTTCTGTCCAAAGCGGCGAACCGCAATTTCCAATTTGAGTTAATTCCCAGGTAAAACGTGGTTGTTGTAAAAGGATTGGCGTATTCCATTGTGTCGCGCGATCCGAATACATGATATAATTATTAACGCCGTCGATTCTCGCCAACATTGCATATTTTCCTTTTATCTTTCGTGGAAACAAAGCTAAATTTTTATTTTGAGCGCCTTCTCCATGAAGCGGCATAACTCTAAAACTGTAGAAATCTTCGGTAGAAATTAATTTTGGAAGAATCGTGTGTCCGTTATAAGCCGTGTAAGTTGCCATAACGCGAACAGAACCATCATCATCTGTAAAACGCACAAAACGCGCGTCTTCGATTCCGCGGCTTTCTGAATCTGAAATCGGGAAAATTACACGTTCTGTAATATCCGAATCGTGTTTAAATTGCAAATCATAAAATGAATTTGCCAACCATAAAATTTCCTGCAAAGCTGTTTTTCTTTCTTCACGAATAGCTGGATCACTCAATGCACTTGCCAGCATATTTTTAAGAACCGCGAACTCAAATTCTTCTGGTAAATCCTGCATAATCTGGACAATATATTTATCCGTAGTATGCATTTCTGTCAATTTCGTTAAAAATCGCTCTTTATTAAATAACGTTTTATGTTCTATTTCGGCCTTATCAATATGATTTCCGATTTTCATGATCTGAAGATTGTTATCTCGATCTAAAATTCCTCTTCTAAAAACGATTGAAGAAATATGTCCCTCACCCGTTGCACGAAAAGAAATTATAACGCGTTTTTCTCCCGCCTCTAATCCAGTCTGATCAAAATCTTCTACAATTGACGGATTAAAGATTGCGGCAGATTCAATTGCATATTCCATAGTACAATAAGAACCTATAAGCATTTTACGGTCTAAAGAAAGCGAATCAAAATCAATTTGCATTTCTTCTATAATAGGTCTGATTCTTTCACAATGTCTAAAAAAAACTGCCGAGATATTTCTATGACGTCTCGCAAATTCGCGAAGCGTTTGTTCTAGAGTTTGCAAAACTTCTCTTTCGTCCAGCGTCATGATCCGAAGTACCATTTGCTGGGTTCTTTCGATGCCATTCATAAAATATCTGGCAACAACTCTTCTTGAATCTGGTGTAAATTTTATATCTTTTCGAACTACTCTAACTCGCATAGTGGCATTTTTTAAGGAAATAATATTAAGTGAATGATTTATTCTACAACAAGTTAGTAATTTTTGTTAAAGAAAAAAACTTAATTTTATATTAAATCTTTATTTTCTGCTGATAAAATCTTGAAAATTCAACTCTGAAATTTAGAATTGAAGTATAAAAAGTAAGGCGTCATGAGGACGCGTGGAATTTGTAAAAACCTAATGCAAAATTCAAATAAAGGATTATTATTTTGAATCGCAAACTAAAGCTTAAGTCTCTATAAAAGTAAAATCAATATAAGAATTATTATAAATTAACCTCAATTATACTGTTGACATTCTCTATAAAGACTTCAGTATTTTTGATTTCTTTTTTTATTGATTCGTGGTGATCTGTTAAATTATATTTTTCGATCATGTCCTTTTTTAAATATTTAATCATCGATTCGAGGCTTCTTCCATCAGTTTCATTTAGCCTTTTTAATTCACGATTTTTGCTTTCCAAATAATTCAAATTCTCTTTGAGCTTTTGAACGTTTAATTTTCCTGTCATTTATGTTGCTTAAAAATGTAAAGACAATAGTTAGGAATGCGGTAAGATTCAGTTCTTCCAAAAAATACATTTATTCGAATTTACCTCATTCCAAACCATTGTATTTCCCCATTTACGTTCAAACAGATTGTTTGGTTTGAAGAAAATTTACTTTTTTTCTAAAACTTAGACTAGGAAAAAATAAAACTCTGAAATACAATTATTTAAAGAGTAGAATCAATCAGAAAAAAAATCTCATTTTAAAAATTAAAAAGGAATGAATGCGATTACAAAAGATTTTAGAAATAAAAAACACAACTTTCAGAATTTCAAAACATTACTAAAAGTGAATTAAAATTGTGAATATCTATTTTAAGTTTTAACTATTTATTTTCCTGTAAAATTTATCTTTGGCATCCTTAAAATTTATAAAGAGATGAGCGTAGTTTGGTACGAATGCAAAGTAAAATATAGAAAGACCGATGAAACTGGCGGGCAAAAAGTATTAACAGAACCGTATTTGGTTGATGCTTTGTCTTATACAGAAGCAGAGAAAAGAATCAATGAAGAAATGGCGGCATATATTAGTGAAGAATTTAAAATCACAAATATTAAAGTGGCTAATTATGCTGAAATTCATCCGTTTGAAAATACAGACAGATGGTTTAAATCTAAAGTTTCTTTAATTGCTTATGATGAAGAAAGTGGAAAAGAGCGCAAAACGAGTATGTACATGCTAATTCAGGCAAATGATGTTCGTGAGGCTTTTGATAATACGATTCATGTAATGAAAAATACGATGGGAGAATATTCTATCCCTGCAATTTCAGAATCACCAATTATGGATGTTTTTCCTTATTTCAGTGGTGAAGAAGGCGAAACAGAAATGCTGGAAAGATTTAATAAATTAAAAGCTTCTAAACCAGAAAGACCAGACGAGGAAATTGTAGATCATATGGAATTTGAAACGGCAACAGAGGAATAAAAATTCAAGCAAAGCTTCAGAGAAATCTGGAGCTTTTTTATTTTCTTTGGTGGTGGTTCTTGTCGTTTTTCAAATCAAAATAAACGCTATATTGGCTATACCATTATACTGACATCAAACCACTTACTACAAAACCAAAAATTCTATGACAAAAAAAACACTAATTTTAATTGGATTCATCCTTTTAAAATTTATTCTTCAGTATGTTTTAATTAGTCCAGAATACGATTTACAGCGCGATGAATATCTGCATCTTGACCAGGCACATCATACTGCTTGGGGATTTTTATCGGTTCCGCCTGTAACTTCGTGGTTTTCATGTATTATATTACTACTTGGGAATTCCGTTTTTTTGGTAAAGTTCTTCCCTGCCCTCTTTGGCGCATTGACACTTTTAATTGTCTGGAAAACCATAGAACTTTTAAAAGGAAATCTTTATGCCTTGACTTTAGGCGCCTTGTGTGTATTGTTTTCTTGTTTATTGCGACTTAACACATTGTATCAACCCAATTCGTTAGACGTTTTATGTTGGACAGCAGTTTATTACATCCTGATTCAATACATTTCTTCAGAAGACACAAAATGGATTTACTTTGGAGGCATCGCTTTTGCTTTTGGTTTTCTAAACAAATACAACATTGTGTTTTTGTTGCTTGGTTTATTTCCCGCAATTGTAATTTCAAATCAAAGAAAAATCCTTTTGAAAAAACAATTTTATTTTTCCCTCATTTTCGGCATATTGTTGGTTTCTCCAAATTTGGTCTGGCAATACCGAAATCATTTTCCGATTGTGCATCACATGAAGGAATTGGCCGCAACGCAATTGGTTAATGTTGATCTTGGAAGTTTTTTAAAAGACCAAATTCTCTTTTTTATTGGCGGATTATTGGTCATTTTATCCGGACTTTATGCTCTTATCTTTTATAAACCATTCAAAAAATATCAGTTGTTTTTTGCTTCGTTTTTATTTACGCTTTTTATTTTCATTTATTTCAAAGCAAAATCATATTATGTAATTGGTTTGTATCCGATTTACATTGCTTTCGGAGCTGTTTTTTTATCCGAAGTTTTGAACGAAGGCTGGAAACGTTTTCTCAAACCTGTTTTTATTTTAATACCGATTTTACTTTTTATTCCGATGTACAACGTTGCTTTTCCCAATAAAAGTCCGCAGTATATGGCGGCGCATTCGGAGCAATATCAAAAATTAGGCATGCTTCGTTGGGAAGACGGAAAAGACCATCAATTGCCTCAGGATTTTGCTGATATGTTGGGCTGGAAAGAATTGGCGAGAAAAACAGATTCATTGTACGCTTTGATTCCCAATAAAAACGAGACGATTGTACTTTGTGACAATTACGGACAAGCCGGCGCGATCAATTATTATTCTAAAAAAGGAATAAAAGCCGTCTCGTTTAATGCTGATTATGTAAATTGGTTTGATTTGAGCATTGCTTACAAAAACCTAATTCGCGTTAAAGAATTTGACGAAAACAATGAAGAATTAAAAGAAACTAGTCCGTATTTTGAAACGGCAAAAATTGGTGGCCAGCTCACAAATAAATATTCAAGAGAATTTGGAACGACTATTTTTGTTTTTATGAATGCGAAAATCGACATTAATAAAAGATTAGAGCAGGAAATAAAAGAAGAAAAAAATTATAAAAATTAATGACCGATTTTACCAACATCTCGTATTTAAAGTCAGGAAATAAAAAACAACAATCTGCTTTTGAGGTTCTGACCAAATATAAAGTTCTAGAAAATCTAGTAGAATTTGATCCGATTTTGGTTGGCACAATTCCGATCAATATTGATATAGAAAACAGCGATTTGGATATAATCTGTTTTTGGAAAAATAAATCCGATTTTATTGAAAAAATAAAACTCTTTTTTGAAAAAGAAAAACACTTTTCTATTCGTGAAAATATGATTAACAATCGACAATCTGTTATCGCCAACTTTTATATCGATTCATTCGAAATTGAAATCTTCGGACAAAACATTCCAACTCTAGAACAAAACGGTTACAAGCACATGCTTATAGAGAATCAAATTCTGCATTCTAAAGGAGAAAACTTTAGATTGGAAGTCATTAAATTAAAAAAAAGCGGCGTAAAAACAGAACCTGCTTTTGGCTTGCTATTAGACTTAAAGGGAAATGTTTACGAGGAATTGCTCGCTTATAAAATCGAATAAAAAAAACCGTTTTTTTAATTTAAAAAAAATAAAATGGCAAAATAACTTGCAAAACCGTATTTAGTGTGTATCTTTGCACCCGAAACATCGCGGGATAGAGCAGTAGGCAGCTCGTCGGGCTCATAACCCGAAGGTCACAGGTTCGAGTCCTGTTCCCGCTACTAAGACAAAAAGCTTCAGAGAAATCTGGAGCTTTTTTTTGTTTAACTACAGTTTCACTAAAACTTGATTACAATTGCGGGTGCGAAAGTCAAGACATTAGCACAGCTTTCACAAGAACTCTTCAAGCATTGGAGCCTTGGCACTCTGATTATTGCTCAAAAGGTTACAGGTTTGAATCCAGTCGAGGTCACTTAAAAAAAGCTTTGCGTTTTTTCTGGATCTTTACCCTCTTTTAACCAGTTTATATCTTTTTTAAGCAGTTTTTTAATCTACTTAATTTCACTAATAGATAAGACATTATAAAAGCTTCATTTTAAGAAAATTTTCATCTTGAACATAGAAATACGATGTTACAAATGGAATCTTAATATCGAAAATCATCAGTTTACAGTTCGAAAATGGTTTCATATTATAATTTGCAACATCTTTTTTAAAGATGAAACAAATCTCAATTTATTATAAGCTTACATTTATAAGACAATTCCTTAAATGTATTTAGCTAATGACCAAATGTTAACGTTACTTACATTAATTGACAAGATAACCTTTACTTAAATAAATCAAAGAATTATGAAGACAAAATTAACCTTAGTCATTTTTTTTTCTACATTTTCAATTTTGGTAGCTCAAAATCCGCCGAAAGACTTTAAAGGTGATGCAAAACTCGATATCAGGGAGTCAAAAGGTGACTGGAATGCCTTTTTGGAAACTAAAACTCCAAAAGATGCCCCAAATATACTTATCGTGTTATATGACGATACTGGCTTTGCTGCATGGTCACCATATGGCGGGCGAATTAATATGCCAACAATGGATGATCTTGCAAAAAATGGAATAACATATACACAATGGCATACTACATCAGTATGTTCTCCTACGAGATCTACTCTCTTAACCGGAAGAAATCATCACCAAAACGGTTTTGGAACTATATCTGAAACTGCAACTGGTTTTCCTGGTTACAGCGGGCATATACCAAATGAAAATGCAACAATGGCAACTGTACTTCGTCAGGCTGGCTGGTCTACTTTTTGGATTGGTAAAAATCACAATGTTCCTGTTGATGCTCTGGATATGGGATCATCAAAAGAACGCTGGCCGCTCGGACTAGGATTTGATCGTTTTTATGGTTTTATTGGAGGAGAAACCAATCAATGGTATCCTGGGCTGACCGAAGATAACCGTTTTGTCGAACAGCCTTACCAACCAGAAGAAGGTTATCATTTAAGTAAAGATTTGGCAGACAAAGCAATATCGTATATTCGAGACTCTAAACAATCAAAACCAGACAAACCGTGGTTTATGTGGTACAATCCAGGTGCAAACCACGCTCCGCATCATGCTCCGGCAGATTATATTGCCAAATATAAAGGCAAATTTGATGATGGATATGAAGCATACAGAGACTGGGTTTTAAAACGAATGATTGACAAAGGAATACTTCCAAAAGATACCAAAATGACTCCTTTAAATCCGATGCCAAAAGGAAGATTTTCCGAAGGAGATATGGTTAGACCCTGGAATAGTCTTTCTGCTGAAGAGAAAAAATTATTCAGCCGTATGGCAGAAGTTTACGCAGCGTATTCTGAATATACTGATGCGCAAGTTGGAAGAGTAATCAAATATTTAAGAGATTCTGGACAATTCGACAACACCTTAATCATGTATTGTGCGGATAATGGAGCTTCTGCTGAAGGATCGCCAAATGGATCTGTAAACGAGAATAACTTCTTTAATGCCTATCCAGATGATATGCAAGTGAATTTATCTATGATTGATAAACTGGGCTCCGCAGATACTTATAACCATTATCCAACAGGCTGGGCAGCAGCTTTTTCTACTCCTTTTAAAATGTTCAAAAGATATTCAGGATACAGCGGAGGAACTGCTGATCCGTTAGTAATCTGCTGGCCGAAAGGAATTAAAGCAAAAGGAGAAATTAGAAATCAATATCATCACTGCACAGATATTGTTCCTACTATACTAGAAGCATGCGGTATAACAATGCCGGATGTCGTTGATGGCGTAAAACAAACACCGCTTCCTGGAGTCTCAATGAAATACAGTTTTGATAACGCTACAGCTCCAACAACAAAAAAAGTACAGTATTACGAGATGACCGGAACCAGAGGAATTTGGAAAGAAGGCTGGAAAGCTACAACTATTCATGGGGCGGCTCCTGTTAATCTGGGAAATTTCGACAAGGACAAATGGGAATTGTACAATGTAGACAAGGACCGCTCTGAATCTCAAGATTTATCAGCAAAATATCCTGAAAAAGTTAAGGAACTACAGCAGGTCTGGCTGGAAGAAGCAAAAAAATATAACGTATTGCCTTTGAATGATTTATCGGCTATTGAATTTCATAAAATAGAATATCATAAAGAAGTTCCTGCCGATGGAAAATTTATTTATTTTCCAGGAACAGCAGAAGTGCCAGAAGCCTCAGCAGCTCCAACTCTTGGACGATCGTTTAAAATTCTGGCAGAAATTGATTTTACAAAAAATACAAATGGAGTTGTTCTTTCTCAGGGATCCCGCTTTGGAGGCTACAGCTTATTTGCAAAAGATGGCAAATTAAATTATGTCTATAATTTTTTGGGACTCGCACCGGAACAGGTTTTAACTACCAATCTTCCTTCTGCTGGAAAACATATCGTAGGTGTTGAATTTGTAAAAGAAAAAATGAGTGAGAAAAATGAAACCTTAGGAAAAATGAAATTATATGTGGATGGAAAAGTTGTAGATGAAAAACCTTTCCGAACTCAGGCCGGACATTATGCATTGTCAGGAGAAGGACTCTGTATAGGAAGAGATAGTGGAGATCCTGTAAGCAAACAATATAAAGTGAAATTTGACTTCAAAGAAGGTACAATTGAAAAAGTAGTTTATGATGTAAGTAATGATGCTTACGAAAATGCCGAGCATGAATTTAAGGTTAAGATGGCTAGAGAATAATAGCTCTAGCTATAAAAAAGTTAAGATTCTAATCATCGCAATAAAAAATTATTGCTTCAAATTTATTGGCTAACACATTAGGCTATCCAGCATACTATACAAAGAAGTAATTTTTAATGAACAAAGCTATTAAATAGAAGAATTTTAAGATGGTTTTCTACCAGTCACAAAGAGATTAATATAGACTCCAGTCAAACTTGGAATACCTCAGATTTTCATTTTGCATACTGCCCCCAAAGAAGAGTATCCTTCAAGCTTGACCCCAAATGGTTGGGTAGGTGGAGTTATGAGTAAAATAGTTGGATAATTTGAAGAAAGTCTAGAAAAAATTCATAATTTATAATTTTCAAATCATTCGTAAAATGCTTCTAAAATTGTCACCTTAGGGCTAATAAAACAAAAAGCTTCAGAGAAATCTGAAGCTTTTTGTTTTAAGCTAGATTTACCAAAACCTGATTCCGGTTTTGGATGCTAAGTCAGAGACATTCGCACAGCTTTTTATAAAAACTCTTAGGAGCGTGAGTGCGATTTTAAGAATTTATATTGTAATAAATTCTCTTATCCGACTTATACAATTCACCTCGCATTTTCGTTGATATTTTTAAGAAGGTTATAAAAAGAAGGTTAAAAACACAAAAATCACACTTTCCTCCCTTAAAATTCAATGTTAAACAGGGGAAAAAATTTGAATAATTCATTTTTTTTTATTATAAATTTAAAATGAAAAGAATTTTAAAAAAACGAGAAAAAAAAAGTTAAAATTAATTTTTAACTTTTTTTTTCGTGTATAAATTCTTAACTTAAATTAGAATTTGATCGTTAAATGGTAAAAAACATCGACGTAATACATAAGAATGCAATTGCGTTTTAGTATTATATTTTAGAGTGGCCAATCTAAAAATGTTTTTTTATTAACCATCTCATACAATTTAAAAATTTTAAAAATCAGCAATAAGGAAAAAAACTACTCTTCATAATTTATTTGTATTTGTATTTATTCGGACATTTTAAGTGTCCCTGTCCTACTATTGCGGTTATTTAAAATTTTAGTACAAGCCCTGGCACATATTATTCAATTTTTAAATGATCACATTATGAAAAACTTTATCTTTTCATCTATCGTACTTTACGCCATTGAGTGGATCTTAATCTTTAATCCTACTACTGCTCAATCTGCAAATAGCCCTCAAGGCAATAATTTTTTAAATACACAAAGCAAAAATATTTCAAAATTCGACAATTCACTTGAAGGAGACAGACATCGCGTTTGGCTTAACTTAACAAGCAAACAAGGACTTTCTAAACAAATTTTAATTGCCTACATAGAAGGCGCAACTAATGGTTGGGATGTTAATTATGATGGCCCAACCCTTAATTCTAATAGGTTAGGAGATTTCTTTACTATCAACGAAGACCGAAAACTCGTAATCGAGGGACGCGCCTTACCCTTTGAAAAATCAGACACCGTTCCCTTAGGATACAGAACTAGTAATGCAGGAGATCTCACTATATCTATTGATCGTACAGATGGTGATTTAGACAATCAGGATATTTACATTCAGGATAATCAAACTGGAACTATGCACAATTTAAAAAATGGTTCTTATACCTTTTCATCTGCAATAGGCACTTTTAAAGAGCGTTTTGTAATTCGATATAATAACACCAAATTAGCGACAGACACTTTTCAAACCAGTAAGAAAGATTTACTTGTTGCTTCAAAAGATAAAATAATTAGTCTAAGATCAAATGACAGTGTTTTAAAAGAAGTTTTCGTTTTTGATATCACTGGACAATTACTTTACAGCAACCAAAAAATTGATTCTGCACAATTGGAAATTGCAAGCATCGAGTCAGGAACACAAATTTTATTAGTTAAAACTATATTAGAGAATGGTTACACGATAAGCAGGAAAGTATTCTTTTGATTTTCATAAACAAAAAAGTGATCTAAAAGGATTCATTCTCGCAGATTCTAAAAAAGCTTCAGAACAATCTGAAGCTTTTTTAGTTTGAAATACATTGTCAATCACATTTTTATTAGCAAAAATTCAAAAACCAATCTTTTCTCAATGTTAAGTTTACGAGAAATCTAGTGCTTATTGTAATATTTTAAAAAATCATCATTTCAAAAATGATTTCGGATGATTATCTTTGCGCTTGAAAATACCACTAATGTGAATGCCAAAGTAAATATTTACTGAACATTTTTTATAAATCATATCAAATACAAATGCTTAAAAAAAACAAACCCCAAGTTCTCCTTTTTATTCTTGTGACTTTACTCTTCACGATTAATTCTTTCGCTCAAAAAAGCATTTATGCGGGAATTGAGATCGGTCGAAGAGCCATCAAAGTTTCTGTATTAGACGTAAATAACATCAGAAAAGCAGATTACAAAATTCTTTCTTTCTGGACCGAGAGAATCCCGTTTGCTGATCATATTGCCGCAAATGGTCAACTTACGCCAGAAGACATCAACAAAACATCTGTAATTGTTGTAGATCAATTAAAAAAAATCAGAACTGATTATAAGATTTTAGACGAAAACATTTTCATCGTTGCTGCACCGGTTTTCGCATCTGCAACCAATGTTGATGTCTTAAAAAATAAGATCAAAATGTTAACCGAAAAAAATCTGGACATTTTGAATGTGAATGATGAAGCCAAAACATTAGTTAAAGGTGCCATGCCTCCTGTTGATTATGCAAATGCCTTTCTTTTAGACATTGGTGCTCAAACTACCAAAGGAGGATATATTGACGAAGTTGACGATAACAAATTAGAGTTCGTTCCTTTAGAATTAGATTTCGGAACCATGACACTTACAGATGCAGTAAAGAAAACGGTTGCAAACCCAAATCAGGCAAACGACATGACTACGTATCAGGAAAAGTCTTTTGACTTTAATCCCGTTTTGCGTAAGAAAGTAAAGGAAATGATAGATGCTAATCCGCTTTTGGCAAAAAAAGAGAAGGTTTATTTGTCTGGAGGAGCTGTTTGGGCATTTGCGACATTGTATTACAATGAAAACATAAAAGAACATTATATCAATTTGACAATGGAAGACATCCTCAATTATGATGCTATTTTGAAGAATAATTTCAGCAAGTTTACCAATCTCGCTAAAACGAATAAAGAAGCAGAAAGAGTTTTGAAAACCTATGATCAAGCTTACCTTATCTCGGCAAACAATATTTTGACGACTTGCCTTGAAGGCATCCCAAATTTAAATGCAAAGAAAGTATACTTTGTAAAAGATGGTCAATTTACCTGGTTGATTTCTTACATCGCAGATCGTTCTAAAAAAGTAAATACAAATTTTTAAATATTTCACTTTATAACTATTACAAAGCTTCAGAGAAATCTGGAGCTTTTTTTATGCAAAAAAAAAAAAAAAAAAAAAAAAAAAAAATACCATTATAAAATGGTGTTTTTAAATTTTATTTTTTGAAAATTATGCTGTGAATAAAGCATATTTATTGTGATTGAACAAAACCTCATCATAGGGAACATAAAGCGAAACGATTTTCTCTGACGACTCATTAAAAGTGATTCCGTTATATTTTCTAAACAAATAAATTTCTTTTAAGCAATTAGAAAGACTTTGGTGAATTTCTGTTGTAAAAGTCGGTACTTTTTTATCGTCAACTAAAAGATCAATTTGGTAGTTTGAACTACTTTTTGATAAGTTATTACCATTAATTCTAATTGTAAAAGTTGTTGATTTCCCGTATTGTTCGCCTTGATACTGAAGTGTCATAATTTCTATTTTTAATGGGTTAGTAATACCGCTGATCACTCAGCTCATTGTATTCGAATAGTTATATTAAAGTTATAAAAAATTTAGACAAACATAAAAAATCCTTTCTAAATTAAATGTTATTTTTTGAGGAATATTAAATTCTTAAAAAAACAAAAACCGTAAACGAATTACGGTTTTGGGCAATTAACTAAATATATTTAATCAACTTTTTTAACGAGTGTAAAATTCATTCATAAGCACGATTAATTTTGGGAAAATATTGAAATTTAATTCTTTTGGTTATGTTTCTTATGCAAGACTATAATCCTAAATTCCAAAAACAAAAAGTTTTCTACCAGATATTTATGTCTTGATTTGTTGGCTAAATTATAAATTTTATAGACATAATACACATAATATCGACAAAGTGTTAATAAATAAATAATTAACAAGAATTAAAGCTCATATATCAAAATATATTCAATGATATTCTATTTTTGATTACATTTGACCAACTAATCTAAAAACCTCATATTATGGAAATTAACTTTTACGCATTTCTGATTTCTGCTGTTGTAACACTTGTTGTTGGCTTTATTTGGTACAATCCAAAAGTATTTGGAACAATTTGGATGCGAGAAAACAATCTCACTCAGGAAGAACTTAGAAATGGAAATATGCTTAAGATTTTTGGGCTTACCTACATTTTCTCTTTAATGATTTCGATGACTTTAATGTCCTTAACAATTCATCAGTCTGGAGCTGTTGGTATGGTTGGCGGCCCGCCTTTAATAGCGAGTGCAAAACCATCTTTTGCAGCGTTTATGGCAGATTACGGAACAGCTTTCAGAACTTTTAAACATGGTGCTTTGCACGGTTTTATGTCTGGATTGTTTTTTGCTTTTCCTCTAATCGGAATTAATGGTTTGTTCGAAAGAAAATCATGGAAATATATTTTTGTTCACGCCGGATATTGGTTGGTTTCATTAACACTTATGGGCGGCATTATCTGTGCTTTTGCATAAAACATATTCACCAAGAAACCCGTTTGATTTCTAAAAGCAAACGGGTTTTTCTAAATAATAACTTAAAGCAAGTTAGTTATTACAATTATTATCTAATTTTGACGAAATTAGTCTACTCACTTGAACACAACTTTCTCTTTCCAAATTTATAAAAGCGCTTCTCTCCTGCCATCAGAATGGAATTCGCTTGCCACAAACAACATTTTTTTGACAAGAGAATATCTTGAAGTACTGGAAAATTCTTGTCCGGTAAATATGACTTGCCATTTTATTGGACTTTTTGAAGAAACTAAATTGGTCGGAATTGTTTTGACTCAATTTCTATTTGCAGAAAAATTGGAATCTTTTGGAGAACGTGACAAATGTTTAAAAACATCTGTTCGTAATTTTGCTTTTAAGAATTTTGCTTCTCACGTATTATTTGTTGGAAACAATATGCTTACAGGTCAAAATGCTTTTGTTTTTGATGCGAAAATTAAGCAATCAAAAGCAATTAAAACGTTACACAAAGCAATTAACCAACTGAAAAAAGACTTAAAAGAAAGCGGAAAAAAAGTTCACATCACCAGTATCAAAGATTTTACGGCAAAGGAAATAGAACCCTTACAAGCTGAATTTAAAAACAATTACACGTTTTCTACTCAGCCCAATATGATTTTTGAAATCAGTGAAAACTGGAAAACAGAACAAGATTATATTGATGCATTGTCCAAAAAATATCGAGATCAGTACAAACGTGCCCGTAAAAAATCGGACGGCATTACAAAACGTCAGATGTCTTTGGCTGACATTAAACAATATGAAGATGTTATCTATGATTTATATTTTCATGTGGCCAAAAATGCTCCATTTAATACATTTTTTCTAGCTCGAAATCACTTTAGTTTCTTCAAAGAAATTATGGGCGAAGATTTCTTATTGTATGGATATTTTGTAGATGAAAAACTAATCGGTTTTAATACTTTGATAAAAAACGGATCGGTTATGGATACTTATTTTTTAGGTTATGATGAAAGTGTTCAGCGCGAAAAAATGCTTTACCTCAACATGCTTTATGACATGATTGCGTATTCGATCAAAAAAGGTTTTAAGGAAATTGTTTTTGCCAGAACAGCTTTAGAAATTAAAAGTTCAGTCGGTGCAAAACCAGTAAAAATGTATGGTTTAATCACGCACAGCAATGCTTTGATAAACCATAACATTTCGAGGTTTTTTAATTATTTGGAGCCCAAAACAGAATGGCAGGAAAGGAATCCTTTTAAGTAAAAGTGTCGCTTCGCTGGAGCTTTTTTTAATTGTCAATCATTTTTTCTATAAATATTTTGCTCTTACAGAGCTAAAAAAAATGCTCCCTTAGGAACAAAATATTTATAAAAATAAGTTCGTAAATCAATACTTTAAGTTCTGGAAGAGCAAAATATTTATAGCAAATCAGTGATTCATAAAAGTCAAAAGCTCCAGCGGAGCGACACATAAAACACTCAACATTCTTTCAATAAAGACAAATCACAAATTAAGGAACGGCAATTTTCATTTGTTTATGCAAAATATGTATTTCTAAAGATTTTTGAGCGCCGCAATATTCTCCATCAATTTGAAAATTAACCGCATAATCTGTTTTAATTTCTGCTTTTTCTGTTGAAATAATGACAATATCTTCTGAATCAATCGGCATGTTTCCTGTAATGATTTTTCCAATTAAAAGGATATCTAGATTTTTTAAAATTACCAATTCAAACTTTCCATCGCTCATAGAACCATTTGGATTGATAATGACGCCTGTTCCATATTTTTTTGAATTGGCAACGACAATCATTCTTGCAGTATGCTCAACCGTTTCATTATTTGCGGTAATTGTTGCCACAAAAGGTTCTTCTGCTTCTTTTAAAGTGGTGAATGCTTGTAAGGCATAACCCCAAAATCCTCTTACATCACTTTTTTCGTAGTTTTTTACCAGATTCGCATTCAAACCAAGATCACTTAAGTGAATACTTTTTTTACCGTTAATGCAAATCATATCCATTTCGATATAATTACTTTGAAAGGCAACTTTAAGATTTTCTTCAATTCCATCAGGAAGATCCAAGTCTACCGAAAGTCCGTTTGCAGAACCGGCTGGTAAAATTCCGATTATTACGTCATGTTCTTCCATTGCTTCTGCCACCATTTTGATGGTTCCATCTCCTCCGGCAACAATAATTCGCTCTGGCTGAAACGCATCATAAAGCGTCTGGATATTTTTTATATCGCCTTTTCCTGTAGTTTCATAAACTTCCAAAATAAAATGATTGGTCGTTGCAAATTCTTCTACAGCACCAATTAAATCAGATTTATCAAGGTCTCCCGATATCGGATTTACAACAAATAGTATATTCTTTTTCAAAATTATATTTTTAAAACCAATTAAATTAAGTAAATTACAGTTACATAAATGTACATAAATGAAACCAATTCTACAATTATATCGAGGTTATGCAAATGAGCAAGAATTAATTGTGATGGGCCACGTTTTAAGAAGAGAACAAAATTATGATTTCGAAAAAAAGAAATTAAAAAATGCCCGCTCAATCCTCAGATTATTTCGAATAAAAACCATTAAGAACTTTGATGTTTACCTGCATTACAATGATCAGATAATTCACACCAAAACTTTAGATGATGGTTATTTCAAATTTTGTATTCCGTTAGAAAAAGAAACAAATTTTGGATGGATTCCTTACAAAGTCAGCGTCAAGTACGAGGGTAAAACCACTTTTTGCGAAGGAAGTTTTATACGTCCGCATAAGGGAAAATTGGGAATTATATCGGATATCGACGATACTTTTTTGATTTCGCACACAAATAATTTCTTTCGAAAACTTTATATTTTATTGTTTAAAAATGTAAACGATCGCAAAGTTTTCAAAAACGTTGTTCCTCACTATCAGGCTTTAAGTTCTGCCGGACGTAAAAATACTGAAGAAGTAAATGCTTTTTTCTATATTTCGAGTAGCGAATGGAATTTATACCGATTTATTGCAAAATTTACCCGCATTCATAAATTACCGAAAGCTGTTTTTTTATTGAAAGATATTAAAAGAGGTATCACCGACTTTTTTATGAGCGGAAGAGGAAATCACGATCATAAATTTGAAAAAATCAAACATGTTGTGGAGTTTTATCCGACCTTAAAATATGTTTTAATGGGTGACGATTCTCAGCACGATCCTATTTTATATGAACGAATCTGTAAAATATTTCCGGTTACGGTAATTGCAGTTTACATTAGACAAACTGGAAAATATCAGAAAACAGAAGTTGCCAAGATTATGAAAAATTTAGAAAGCCTGAATGTTGCCGTTTGTTATTTTAAAGAAAGCAGCGAAGCGATAAAACATTCAAAATCTATTGGGATTATTGAGTAGTTTTTTCAGGTTTGAAGTTTCAAGTTTGAAGTTTCAGGTTTCAGGTTCCGGGCTTAAGGTTGAGCAAAATTTACAAGACTACACAATTTCTGAATGCTTTTAAACTAAAAAACCTTTGTCAAAATTTTAAACTTTGACAAAGGTGTATGTGACTTTAGAAAACTTGAAACGTGAAACGTGAAACAAAAAACTATCCGTTAAAATTATCAATCTCTTCCTGAACAATTTCCCAGTCCAATAACAACTGGTCTAAATCTGCTTTCTTTTTATTGTAAGCCGTAAAAAATGACGCATCTTCGATATGTTTATCGTAATTAGAAGCAAGCATTTTATCGTCGTGCTGAATGTCTTTTTCTAATTGTTTGATCTGACTTTCAACTTTACTCAAGCGGTTTTGAAGTGCTTTTCCCTTTTTCTGATCTTCGTACGAAGTTTTGTTATTTTCTTTTGTAGAATTAGTTTTTACAACATCTTTTTTCTCTACTTCACGCATATTTTCCATATTACGTTGTTCTAAGAAAAAGTTGATATCTCCTAAATATTCTCTGATTTTTTGGTCTTTAAATTCGTAAACGATGTTTGACATTCCTTGAAGGAAATCCCTGTCGTGAGAAACTAATAATAAAGTTCCGCCAAATTTTTGAAGAGCTGCTTTTAAAACGTTTTTAGATTTAATGTCCAAGTGATTCGTCGGCTCATCCATCAGCAATACGTTAATTGGCTGCAATAATAATTTACAAAGCGCCAAACGGTTACGTTCTCCTCCAGAAAGTACTTTTACTTTTTTCTCTACATCGTCTCCGCGAAATAAAAACGAACCTAACATATCTCGTACTTTCGAACGATTTGTGTCGGTTGCAGCATCTTCCATAGTTTGAAGCAAAGTAATTTCTCCGTCTAAGTATTCTGCCTGATTTTGAGCAAAATATCCTAATTGTACATTATGTCCTAATTTGATATTTCCTTGGTATTCAAATTCATTTACAAGAGCTTTAATAAAAGTCGATTTACCTTGTCCGTTTTGTCCAACAAAGGCAATTTTACTTCCACGCTCCACCAGTAAATTAATATCTTTAAGAATCGTTTTGTCTCCGTATGCTTTGGTAACGTTTTCGGCTTCAACAACTACTTTTCCCGGCTCTTTTGAAACGGGGAAAGAGATATTCATAACAGAATTATCATCTTCGTCAACTTCGATTCTTTCTACTTTATCTAATTTTTTAATCAACGATTGCGCCATTGAAGCTTTTGAAGCTTTTGCACGGAACTTTTCGATTAATTTTTCTGTTTCTTCAATCTTCTTTGCTTGGTTCTTTTGAGTAGCCAATTGCTTTTCGCGAATTTCATGACGCAATTCCAAATATTGAGAATAGGGTTTGTTAAAATCGTATGCTTTTCCTAATGAAATTTCGATTGTACGATTCGTTACATTGTCCAAAAACATTTTATCGTGCGAAACAATAACCACAACTCCAGGATAATTTCTAAGAAAACTTTCTAACCAAATAATACTTTCGATATCCAAGTGGTTCGTTGGCTCATCCAGAAGCAATACATCATTTGACTGTAAAAGAAGTTTTGCCAATTCGATACGCATTCTCCAACCTCCCGAAAAAGTTTCGGTTTGGTTATTAAAAACATCTCTTTTAAAACCAAGACCTAAAAGAATTTTCTCTGTATCTCCCACATAATTATAACCTCCAAGAAGTTCAAAACGATGTGTGTAATCAGATAAATCTTCGATGATTTGGCCGTATTCCTCACTTTCATAATCGGTTCTGGTAACCAATTGATGATTGATTTCTTCTAATTTTTTCTCAACAATCTTAATTTCTGTAAAAGCTTCGTATGCTTCTTCCAAAACAGTTCTTCCTTGCTCAAAATCAATATCCTGACGTAAAAAACCCATTCTGATATCTTTTTCCTGAGAAATAACTCCAGAATCTGGTTTAAAATCTCCTGCCAACATTTTAAGCATTGTAGATTTACCTGCTCCATTTTTACCAACAAGACCAACACGGTCGCCAGCACCTAAACGAAAAGTAACTTCTTCAAATAAATATGTTCCTCCAAAAGAAACCGAAAGATTGTGTATATTAAGCATAATTTGAGAAAAAACTAAAGGTCATTAAAACCTTTATTTTATTAATAAAAAACAAACTGCAAACAAATTAGTTAGATTACAATTTTGAAAGTGCAAAAGTATAACTTTTAATTGGAGTTTTTATGCTGAAAAACAATAGCTTTTGCAATATTTCAAAACAAAAAGCAGATTGAAAATTAAATTTAATTTTCAATCTGCTTTAATCTTAATTATAACGTTTTTTAATTACTCTTTTCTTCCTTTGCTTCTGGCATTAAGATCGAAGCAATAACCGAGATTACAAGAACGCCTCCAATTACCAATAATGAATAAATGGAATCGATATGGTAGAAAGGAGAAATAATCATTTTTATTCCGATAAAAGACAAGATAATTGCCAATCCGTATTGTAATTTGCTGAACAAGTGAATGAAATTGTCTAATAAAAAGAACAATGCTCTAAGCCCTAAAATGGCGAAAATATTAGAAGTATAAAGGATAAATGGATCATTTGAAATCGCAAAAATCGCAGGAATAGAATCTACCGCAAACAATAAATCTGTAAACTCAATTACCGCTACCACTACTAAAAGCGGAGTCGCTAATTTTTTACCGTTTTCGAATGTAAAAAAATTATCTCCATCGTATTTATCGCTTACTTTAAAGAACTTTCTAATCAATCTTGCTCCTCTTGTATTGTTGTAATCTTCATCGTCGTCGTCATCTCCAGAAGACCACGATTTAACACCTGCGTACACAAGGAATAATCCGAATGCTGTCATGATTAAGTTGATGTCATATTTAAATCCTTCTAATCCTGCAAGGCCTAAAAGTTTGTTTAAGTATGTTAATTCGATTAAGAAAGCACCAGAGAAAATAAAGATGGCTCTTAAAACCAATGCTCCGATAATTCCCCAAAACAATACTTTATGTTTGTTCTGATTGGCTACATCAAAAAACTTAAATACTAAAATGAACACGAAAAGGTTATCAACAGAAAGTGCTTTTTCTATCCAGTATGCCGATTGAAACTCGTAGAATTTTGCAGCTCCCGCAAAGTGGTATACCAAGCCACTAAAAATCATAGCTAAACTGATCCAAACTAAAGACCAAGTAATAGCTTCTTTGTTTGTTACAACGTGGCTTTTTTTGTTGAAGATTCCTAAATCCAGCAACAGCATGATAAGAACTGCAACCGCAAAAACGATAATTAAACCGGGATGTTCTGAAAAGATTGGGTGTTGATTCATTTTGAGATATTAATTAAGTTAATTTTAAAATTATTTGTTTGCCATTGTTACCATAATGACTCTTCCTCCTTCCTCATTCGAAAGAAGTATTTTTTTTCCGTGTGTTAGTTCTACCATTGTGCCAATTGGAATTTCTTTATCTTCGGTTAAATCTTTAAGCGAAGTCAGTTTCTGATTGACTAGAACCCATTTTCCATTAAAAAACGTAAAATAACCAACCGGAACTTTATGTTCTGGTGCTAATTTTTCATTTCTGACAATATTACGATTAACATGCCATTGAAACAAATATTGATCATTATAAACCATTAATCTATGATTCTCTGGCTTCCAAGTCGTTTCTTGAAACTGATAATATAAATCTAAAACCGGAAGTGTACCTTGATGAGCCGTACCACAGAAAGGACATTTTGGCGAATTTGTATTATCAAAAACATACCATTTTTGCTCGCATGTCGGATTATGACATTTCTGCATTAAATCGGTTGTTTTTAATAAAGCGATTTCCCATTCCTCTGCATTTGGTCTTTGCATCGGATTGTGTAATCCGTTTATAAAAACTTTATCGAATAAGGTTTTCAAATAAGGTCCCGTAATCGTGTAAGGCAGTTTTGTAATATCTGCCCATGGCAAATCCCATTTAGAAACCTGATTTAATTTAGGTCGGTTGGTTGCATCAGTCGGATGTTCGATGAACATTGCCTTTTCTCCCATTGACAATAAATCGTCTTTTTCGGTATCTAGATCGTGGACTTTTCCTCCTTTTAATGGATGTCTGTGCAATAAAAACATATAAATCAAAACCGGAAGCGCATGCAGATCTGTCAATCTGTTTGGCAATTTTCGGTTCGGATCGTTTTTGTCTAAATGTTTGCTCGAAAGTACTTCTGGCGCGATAAATTCTGCCGTACCAATTACTTCTGCAGGAAATAATCCAGGCACCACTAATCCGTCCAAATCGATCATACAAGCAGATCTTTCTATCGGATCTATCAAAACATTATTGTATGATAAATCAGAATGCGCCAATCCCATCGCATGCATTTTTTTTACACCTCTTGAAAGATTTACGCAAACCTGAAAATAACTTAGCCAATCTCCTAATTCGGAAGTGGCAACACGTAATGGAAAATGCGGATTCCTAAATTTCGGACCTGCAAACCATTTTCCGTTTTTTTCTTTTCCTTTTATCAGTTCGCTGGTTTGATATCCTTTTTTAAAGAAAAATTTTGGCTTATAAACGGGAACAATAATTCCTGTTAGATTATTATATTCAATAACATCGGTCGGCCATCTGAAAACTTCATTCAAATAATAATCGCCGGCTTCTCCGTTTTGAATTTGAGCGTAATATTTATTGGTTATTTTCTGCAGCCTTTCTTTCTGATTGAAATCTAATTTATCTCTAAAAATAGCGACTACATATTTTCTATCCGGACTAAAATAAACGTCTTTTACACCGCCGCGCATTGGCTCGCCGTTATCAACGAATTGATACGTTTTGGCAGGATCGTTTATTGATTTTACTGTAACGGTACTCATGTTTAGTAAATTATAGCAAGGGTTCTGTCATCATGATTTCCCGGACTCCAAAAGTCCATCCAAGTTGAAAGTTGTGATGCAATATCTGCATTTTCATTTTCAAAATCAACTTTAGATCCATCTTCATTATTTCCATTTAAATCAGACAAAAACTCCTTCCATTTTTCTATTTTTTCTAAATTGGCTTCGACTACAAATTTAGGATCGTAAATTCCGTCGGTCATTAGCATTAAATAAGAGAAATCATCAACCAGTTTAAATCCGAAACGTGACGAAAGTTTATCACTTTGAAAAATTTCAGGCATGGTTATAAAACGAGTTCCGCCACCAAATTCACCAACGTCAATAACATTCATTAAATTAATTTCAGTTAAATCTTTATTCAATAAACCAATCGGACAATCGCCAACTCCGAAAGTTAGAATGGCATATCCAAAATCATATTTTTTAACTAAAGCGAAAATTAAAGTCGCGTGAAATTTTTTCACTTCTTCGTTATTTTCAACTGCAAACTCTTCAATTTTCTGATTGACAAAATGAGCCGCTTTTAATAACGTATTATAGGTAAAATGACTTATTTTTTTTGATGAATCAGCATCAGTTTTATGGTAATGATGGAATAAAATTTCATCAAATTCTTTTAAGTTTTCTTTGTCAAGATTTTCTTGGAAATATTCAATCAAAGTGTCACAAGATAATTTTGAACCTTTTCTAGACAAAGTTGCCGAACCTGCACCATCTGAAACAGCCAAAACACTCCAACCATTTTTTTCAAAATTTCTAAATGCAAAATCATCTTCTCTAAAAGAGCCAACATTGGCGTGACTTCTTCCTCTTTTTGAAGCCACAACAATTTTTTTATCTAAAAAAGTACTTTTAATCTTTACATTATCTTCTTTGCTAAAAGGCGCTGTTTTATCACTTTCTACATTTTTCCAAAGAGATTTCGGATCCGGATTTATGATAATAGTAAAGATTTTTTCATTGAAAGGTGTTTCTTCAGCTTCTCCATCAATTTTAAAAAGCATTTTAATTTTTAAATCGCCGCTAATTTGTGGATTTCCTGAAAGTAATTCCTTTTCTCGATCAAATGAAAGTCCGGTTTCTTCTAAATTTTGAATTTCGTACGCAATAATATCATTCCAAACCAATTGAATAAAATCAATTTTGGCTTCGTATGCTTTATTTACTGTCCCGTTTGGCAGAAAAACAGACTGATTTGTAATATCGTCAATTCGATTTTTCAGGTTCCAATTTTGCATGATTAATTGCTGTTTTTCTTTAATTATTTTTACTGCTGTAATATTGGTTTCGTTCGCAATAAAATCTTCAAAAAGTACTTGTTTGCTTTTTGGAATATCGATTTTATTTTGAAATAAAAAAGACTGAAGATATCTTTTGGTCTCTTCCATGCGTATTATCCTTGCGTTCTATTGACATCAAAACCACCTTCGCCATAACCGTAAGAACCTTGGTTATTACACCACGGACAAGTACTAACCTGTTCGTCTCCAATACAATGTATTTTTTGACAAACACAAACTGCAAAAGCGATCTGATTTCCGCAGCAAGGACAAGTTGGCGCGCCAAATAGTTCTTCTGTATTTACTTTATTGTTGAAATTACTGTTATCTGCCAATTCAAAATAATTATTATCAACCTGATAAGCGCCAACTAGTTTGTAATTTTTTGAAGATAATTCAATACCTGCATAAATCGATTCCGCAATCGTTTTACGATATTTCATTAAATAAGGTCTTTTTGTATTCTGACATTTTCCGCTTAACACAACGAAATTATCATCTACAAATTGCTTATTTGGTTCTTCTTTCGTCAAATCAATTTTAGAAAGTGTTTCGCCGTCTAATTTTGCCAATTCAAAACCAGACGAATTACTTTCAACGCTAATACTACTTGTTTTAATAGAATCGGTTACCCATTTAAAAAACTCTTTGTACGATTGTACATTTGTATTTTTAAAGTGAAGTACATTTTCAGTCAGTTGTCCTAATAATTTTGTATCGGTTTCATTTCCAAAAGAAACGGCAATTAAATTTGCTGTTCTTTGCCAATTATTTTTCCATTCGTTAATAGCTGCTTGCGTATCATCTGTTGGAACTCCGTCTGTAAATAAGAAAACAATTGGTTTCCAGTCTCCTTTTACTTCATAAGTGGTTTTAACGATATTACTTCTTAATTCATACATTAAATGACCTAGACCTTTGCTTAATGATGTACCGCTTCCGATTGGAAATTTAGGCGGATAAAAACTCACGATTTCCTGTAAAGGAACTAAGGTTTTTGGCTGTCCCGCAAATACAATTATAGAAACGTAAACGGTTTCTAATGCATGCGGATCTGTTTTTAATGCCTGAATTATCGTTGCCAAACCTTCTTCAACTTGTTGAATGGGTTCGCCAACCATTGATTCAGAAATATCAATTAAAAAATATATTGGTAATCTTCTCATTTTAAAGGAATTTTAATAGCATTAAAAAAATAATTAAAAGTACAATCTGCGTCATATCAACTGCTAATCCTGCTCCAACCTGAAACGGCTTTATGAATGTTTTTAGAAAATTGAATATGGGCGAAAATATACTATTAAAGAAATCGAAAATTGATTTGTACTGCGGATTTAACTTGTCTTTGTATGGCAATAATTTAGAATACAAAAACAAACCGACAATTAAAATGTGAATAAAAATGGTTAGAAAATACATTATCGAAGTGCGTTAATAAGCTCTTTTGCTATTTCTTTAAAAGCTTGTTTTTCATTAGAATTTTTAGTAGAAAAACCATAAATCGCTACTCCATTATTTGGTTCCATAAAATTTACAGAAAAAGAAGCTCCATAACATTTATTTTTACCGTGAAGTGGTATATCGTGTCTTACTTTTAAATAAGCGCAATTTTTACGCACAATTACATCATGAATAGCAAAATCATCTCTTGTGTAATTCTGTTTCAACAATTGCTCTACATTTCTAATGTCAAAATTATCAATTCCTGTAGCTTCATAACATATAGTCAAATTGTCTATATTCATGGTTTCCAGTATTTGATCAGACGTTAATTGTATCGTTTCAAGCTCATTTTCTTTTCCTTCGTAATACGCTTCATCAATTGCTGTCGCTACATGAATTAAAGCTTTTGAAAATGTAATTAACATATCAAGCATTTTTTAAATTAAATCACTACTGTTATTTCGCTTGGCGGAGGTGGCAACGTTACACTTTCTCCAGTTCCCTGACTTTTATTTCCATGTTCGATTGTTTCAGAAACCCATTTAAAAAAAGTTTTCAATGTAGAACTATCAGCTGAGTCTAAATGAACAACATTATCTGTAAGTTCTTTCAAAATACTATCGTTTGCCATATGACCCGCAGCACAGCCCACAACAGCACCAAAATTTAACGCTTTTATTTCTTGGGTTTTTTCTCTATAGAATTGAATATCTGAAGGTTTTCCGTCTGTAAAAACAAATAATAAAGGTTTCCAATCGCCTTTTAAGGTCGTAGATGTTTTGATAACTTCTGTTTTCACTTTCTGAATTACAAAATCTAATCCTGCGCCTGTATTCGTTGGACCACTTTGTGGACAAGTTATTTCAGGAAGCTGAAAATGAACCAATTCTGTTAATGGAACAATTTCCTTTACTTCTCTGTCGTAGGTTATAATACTAATCCAAAGAGAATCTAACGCCTGCGCGTCTGAACGTAATGTATTGATCATACCGCTCAAAGCATTATTCAAGGCTTGAATTGGTTCTCCGTACATTGAACCCGAAGTATCTAATAGGAAATATACTGGTAGTCTTCTCATATTATTTTTTAAAAATCATTAAACCAATGAATTTCAGAACCATTTGATTAAAACGGTGATAAAACTCCGCCTTAGCTAAATTTTAAACTACAATGTTTAATTCAGATGGCGGCGGAGGTAATTCTTTAAAGTTTGTGAGTTCTCTTCCTGAATCTTCAATTTTGGTTGAAGTTACTCCAATCGAAGCAGTTACCCATTGAAAAAACTTTCCAATACTCGAACTATCCGCATTCTCTAAACTCACTACAGTATCTGTAATTTGTTTTAAAACATTGGTATCTGCACCTCCTCCTGCTGCACAAGCCACAGTAAAAGCTGTTTTTACTTTTTTAAATTCTGCCAAACCGCTTTCCCAGTTGTCTGTCGGAATTCCATCAGTCATAATAAATACCAAAGGTTTCCAATCGCCTTTTTGTTCTGTCGTTGTTTTTGCAACTTCAGTTTCTATTTTATGTGCTGTTAGTTTTAAAGCATCTCCCAAAGCCGTAACTCCGGTTGCTTTAAGATCGACCATTTGAAAAGAGGCTAAATCTGTTAAAGGGATGATTTGTTGAGCAGTACTATCAAAAGTAATCACGCTCAAAAAAGCCGTTTCAATTGCTTGCGGATTTTGGCGCAATGAACTAATCATCATTTGTACGCCATTTTTAACAGCTTCAATAGGTTCACCGGTCATAGAACCAGATGTGTCTAAAAGCAGATATACGGGTAGTCTTCTCATAGTATCATTTTTTATACAGGAATATTATAAGTTGGAGCTTCAGAAGTGTTACTTCCTTGATTCGAACTTTCAACTCCATTAATGTTGTAAGTACTTGTATTAGCTTCCGGATCGTGCTGTCCTAAATGACTCATTACTTCAACAGTCAAATCTTTACCACCGCAAATATGATGATAAAGCGAACCAATGGTGTAAATTGGTCCCCATGGAATTCCCCACCAGCCGATGAAAAAGTTTAGTAAAACATATCCGTAAGAATATTTAAAAGTATTTTCGTCGGGTCTGATAAAATAGATATCAGAACTTCTTTTTAAAGTCATTATAAGAAATGAAACCGTGTATGGAAAAACAACAAATTTTCCACCTTGCCCAACCAGATCTCTAATCTGAGAAACTCTTAGTCCTTCTATGTTTTTGATTTGCATTACAGGTAAGATTGAACTATTTTATGAATAGTTTGTCCTAAAAATGTATCGTCTGTTGGATCACCAATTGCGCTAAATTTCCATTCTCCGTTGCGCTTGTACAATTTCCCCATAATGATAGAACGCTTGTTTACGTATTGACGGTCTGCAGATACGTTGTATGAAGCAAATTCAGAAACTACTTTTGTTGGAGTTCCTTCGTACATTCTGATTTTTGCATAAGGAATTTGAGAGAAATCTTCTTTTCCGGCATTATTCAAAAAGAAAAAGATTTGATTTACTTTAGGATCAACTTTAGACAAATCAACTGTAATAATTTCGTTATCTAAACCGTCATCTCCGCCAGTATCTCCTTGAAGATCATCTCCAGTGTGTCTTAAACCACCATCAACACTCACTAATTTACCTTTTGGCAAACCAAATTGCTGTAAAACTTCTACTCTGTAAAGCGGAGAATATAAATGATCGCAAAGTTTGTTTTGATCATCAATCAATACGCAGCTTAAATCTAAATCGATATCTACCACATTTTTAGATAATCCTAAAAAGCCTTTTGTTTCGATAGCTCCCCAGTTTACTCCAACGCAGAAGTTTGTCAATGTTTCTCCACTTGATTTTCTTAAATCAATTTTTTGTCCTTTGGTTAAGTTAATTGCCATTCTTGTAAATGTTGTTAATTAGTTATATTTATTTAGGTAATCTTGTAAACCGCCTTTCATTCCAATTCCAACAGCTTCAAATTTCCACTCTTCATTTCTCTTATAAATTCTACCAAATTCAACCGCAGTTTCGATAGAAAAATCCTCATCAAGTTCGTACTTAACCAACTCTACATTAGACTGATCCAGAATTCTGATAAATGAATTTCTGATTTGACCAAAGTTTTGTCTTTTTGTATCGGCGTGATGAATTGTCACTACAAAACTGATTTCCTGAACTTCTGGAGAAATTTTAGATAAGTCAATGTAGATTTTTTCATCATCTCCATCTCCATCACCTGTTAAATTATCGCCTGCGTGCGTAACCGCCTGATCTGGAGATTTTAAATTATTATAATAAATAAAATGATTGTCATTTGGAATTTTTCCATTTGCACCAACTAAAAAAACTGAAGCATCCAAATCAAAACTTGATCCTGTGCTGCTCGAATTACTATCCCAACCTAATCCTACAGTAAATTTTGGAGCATCGATACTTTGTCTTTGTCCTTTTTCTAAGTTAATTGCCATTTTATTCTTTTAATTAATATTAATATTCAACATTGTTTTTAAAATATTGGTCTGTTCGTCAACATTCTGTAATTCATCCAGAAAATCTACAGACGAAATTTTTTCCAAATATTCATTCAGCACTTCTAAAACACTTTCCGAAAGTGTAGTTTTTATTGTACTTAATTCTTTTTTAAGTGTTGCATTTTTATCTTTCAACCCTTTTATAATAATTTGTTTTGAAGAATCATTTTTAGAAAGATCAATTCCTTTAACTGCTTCTTCATTCAAGAAATAGAACGATTTTTCATTAGCCACAAAAACAAATTTGTCGTTAGAATCTCTAAATTCGTAAATCTCAATTATTTCATTATTACAAACGAGTCCACAAGAAAATTTGATTTTGAAATTTAGAATATTCAATCTTCCTAAAAGCTTTCTTTCAAATCTTGCGTGTGCATTTTCGTAAACACTTTTATTAAACTGCGAAAGTTTCTCGTATTGTTCAATAGTTATTTCCCGATAATATTCTGCTTGAATATTTTGAGAGAAAGTCACCAAATCATTCCAATTAAAAAAAACCTCTTTTTCTGTCACAAACAATTGATAGAGTTCTTCTATCTTTTTTGACATATTCTGGGCATGAAGTTGCAGTTGTTTTGCAAGCTTTGTTTCCTCGATTTCTGACCTTAATTTTGTTAAGATATCTTCGTTAATATAAATTTCATCTGAAATTAAAACATACTGTTGTTCTTTTGATTTTTTTAGTTTTTGAAACAAATCGATCAAACTATTAGTATACTGAATATGAAAGAGTTCTAATTTATTAATATCTAAAATTCTATTGTTTTCAAAGAGTTTATGAATGATTTTTGTTCGTACCAAAACCCCAACAAGATCCTTGTGATTAAAGAAATTGGATAACAATTCTAAAATCACTAACTTTCTGTTACTCTCTTTTATTATTTCAAGATATCTCTCCTCTTCCTCCTGCATTTAATTTCAAACAATCAATTTTTATTAATCTTAACTCACAACGCCTTTCTTCAATTCTTGTTCAAGACTTTGTAAACCTGCGTCAAGCTGTCTTCTGGTTTCTGTACCTTGCTCGTGAATTTGTTTTACTTCGGTCAAAGTATCGATCAAAGATTTTGTGGTCATCTTTAGTGTTTCAAGAGAAACTATTGTGTTTTCGTTTTCTTTTGCCACTTCGATACTATTTTGTTTCAGCATTTCTGCATTCTTCTGTAAAATAGTATTTGTGGTTTCAGATACTCTTCTTTGAACTTCAATATTTTGTTTTTGTCTTTGAAGTGCAACCGCAAGTGTCAGCTGGTTTTTCCAAACTGGCATTGTTGTAGTCAGGATAGATTGTGCTTTTTCTGCAATTGAAGTATTGTTATTTTGAACCACTCTAATTTGAGCCAAAGACTGTAACATGATGAAACGTACGATTTTCATATCGGCAAGACGTTTGTCTAAACGATTAATGAATGTTCTTTTATCTGAGATTTGGTAATCCTGATATTGCGTACTATTTGCTTCCATTACAGCAAGTTCTTCGTTTAATTCTTTAAAACGAATTTGTCCTGCAATAATGTGTTTTTCCATTTCTTTGATCAGATTCACATTTCCGTCAAACATGGTTTGAAGCGAGCTGTTATCTTTCACAGAATTAATCATTCCGGCCTTTACTTTATTACTGATTTTATCAATATTTACAGTAATTCTGTCGTACTCCTGGAATAATTTTTTTACATCAATTACAAATTTATTAAGCAACGGAATTTTCGACAGAAATCTTTTAAATGGCCCCTGATCTAACTGATCAACATCTACATAATTTAATTCTGTCAATAAATCATTAATCAAACCTCCTACTTCTCCAGAGTTATAAGTTCTTACATTGGTTAAGAAATTATCACTTTGTTTAGCTATGGAATTTTGAATTTCTGCACCATAATTCAAAATCGAATTGGCGTCATTTTCATTTAACTGATTTGAAATGCTTTTATAACTGTTTACCTCTGCCTCTGTAATTGTAGCTAAATTAACATTTCCATCTTTGTCAATCAAAGCAGTATTCTCTTGAGTAACTAATTGATTTTCCATGATTTTTTATAAATGATTCTGTTGAATTGTAACAATTGTCTGTTCTAATTTTTTATCGTTTGTTGGTACTCCAACTGCGTTAAATTTCCATTCGTCGTTTCTTTTATAAAAAACACCTAAAACCATAGATACGTTTCCTGCAAAAGAAGCATCATTTGCAATGTCATAACGTGCAAATTCCTGAGTTACTCTGGTTGGAGTTCCTTCATATATTCTGATAGATGCGAAAGGAATATCTTTAAAATCTTGACCTCTAAAACTGTTTATAAAAAAGGCAACATAACTTGCAGCAGGCGTTAACTGAGAAAAATCTAAAGTAATAACTTCATTATCCAATCCGTCGTCACCATTTAAATCTCCAGTTAAATCATCTCCACTGTGCTTAATAGCGCGATCATTTGAAATTAATTTTCTAAAATTTACCGAATCAATATGGTTTTTCTTGTCGTCGTAAACAGCGCAGCTCGCATCTAAATCTACCGGTTCTTTTTTAGTACCAAAAAAACCTTTTTTCTCGATTGCCCCCCAGTTTACACCCACACAGATGTTTACCAGTTTTGAACCATTACTTTTTTCAAGATTTATTCGTTGTCCTTTTTCTAAATTAATTGCCATATCTTAATTATATTTATTTAAATAATCTTCTAAACCACCTTTCATTCCGACACCCATTGCTTCAAATTTCCACTGTCCGTCCTTGTTGTAAATTCTTCCGAATTCAACCGCAGTTTCAATAGAAAAATCTTCTTCCAGTTCGTATTTAACCATTTCCGCATTATTAGAATCATCTACAATACGAATGAAAGAATTACGTACTTGCCCAAAATTCTGTCTTCTTTCCTGAGCGTCGTGAATGGTAACCACAATACATATTTCTTTTACAGAAGGATTAATTTTTGTTAAGTCAATTTTAATTTGCTCATCATCTCCGTCTCCGTCTCCCGTCAAGTTGTCTCCTGTATGAATAACAGATTCATCTGGAGATTTTAGATTGTTGTAAAAAATAAAATGAGCGTCTGACAAAATTTTTCCATTATCACCCACAATAAAAGCAGAGGCATCAAGATCAAAACTAGTTCCTGTGCTGCTGTTATTTGTATCCCATCCCAGACCAATTGTAAATTTTGGCGCATTTATATTTTCTCTTTGTCCTTTTTGCAAATTAATAGCCATAATCTAATCTATTTTTATTACGTTAATATTGTTTTTGTATTCTAAAATCTGATGATAATTGTTACTGATAGCCAAATGAAATAATTCGTTGCTTTTCTTGATCGAAATGTTCGACATCAAGTAAGCAAACTGTTTATCATCAAGACTTAGTATAAATTTCACGATTCTTGTATTGTACTGAAAATCTTCACTATTTACAATTGAGACGATATCTTCTACGTTTTTCACCGCAAAATAATTATAATGATTTTCTATTTTTGGATGAATCTCTTTGTTTGCCAATTCTGCATAATAAACAAATAAGAAATCTCCTTTAACATCGTATTGATTAAGAATTTTGTTTACCGTATGTTCATGACTTCCAGTAATTTTAATATCATCAACAAAAATGCATAGTTTGCCTTCAATAAAATTACGATCGATATAATAGGTATCATTCGAAATCAATTTTATTCTTTGTTCAAAATCTAGATTTCCGTAATCTGTTACGTAAGTTTGGTTTCTGTAAATTTTAGATTCGATGCAAGCTTTTTTCCCATTTTTGAATAAATAGCTGTTCAGTTCCTTTTTAAAATAATAACAAAGAAAATTTGAAGCTGTCGGAATAGACAAATAAGGACTTGGCAGGATAACAATATCCTTATCTGAAAGAATTAAATCTTTATGCTGCTCGATAAATCCATCAAAAAGATCTTCTGCAAATTTCTCTGCATAGAACTTATCTCCAAATTTAAACCGGCTGTACTCTGCTTCTTTAAAAGGACAGATTTCTGCATCAGTAATTTTATGTAAACTATAACTTATATTCACTTTTATATTTTTAATAGATGCGCATCAAAACCAAATTTTACTGCTCCATTGTAATCAGCAACTATATTATCACCGATATGCAAAACATCTTTTTTTTCTATTTTTTTATACTTATTTACTTCATCAAATACCAATTTAAAAATTTCAGTATTTGGTTTCGAAAACCCAACTTCATCAGAATAAATATGAAATTTTAAATATTCTGCCAGATTATAATGTTCTAAAATTTTCCTTAGAACCTTTCCTTTTATAAAAGCTGTATTACTCAAAATATTTATAGTTTTACCTTGGTTGGTAACTTCTTTAAACATTTTCTCAATGTCAGAATAAATTAAAACAGGCTTAAATTTTAAAAACAGTTCTTCTGTATGTCCATAAAACTCTTTTAGCCTATTGGTATCATTCTTTTCGAAATTGACATCTAAGGCGCCTAAAATTAGGTAATAAATTTCGTATGTATCTATATTTAATCCTGTTTTTTCGTTAATATTATTACACAAAACATCATAGTGTCGTACAACTTCATTTACTTTTTCGATTCCGTGCTCAATTTCAAAAAAATCTTTAAATAATAAATTTCTTTTTTGTTTGAATTCCGGATTTGATTTTATCAATGTAAGCCACAAATCAAAAGAAAGATGGCTGTAATTTTCGTAATTTATTTTCAAAAGGAATGTTTTAATATTCTGTAACTGTATTATTTAATTATCTCTCCAGAAAAATATTTCTCCAGAAAAAAGCCTAAATCTGCTCTGTAACCAATGCCCGAAGCTTCAAATTTCCAGTTACCGTGTCGTTTGTATAATCTTCCAAATTCTACCCCCGTTTCTATAGAAAAATCTTCTCCTAATTCATATTTGGCAATTTCCTGACCATTTAAATCATCAACAATTCTAATATAAGAATTTCTTACTTGCCCAAAATTCTGCTTTCTACGCTCAAAATCTTCAATTGTAACTACAAAGAGAATTTCTTCTACCGCAGGGTCAATTTTACTCAGATCAACTTTAATTGCCTCGTCATCATCACCATCACTGTTTCCTCCCGTAGGATCGTCTCCCGTGTGAAGCAAAGCACCATCTGGAGAAGATAAATTATTATAAAAAATAAAATAGCTTTCACCCAAAAGTTTTCGATTTGCATTAATCATGATTGCCGATGCATCCAAATCAAAATCGTGACCAGTTCCTTCATTCGGATCCCAACCCAAGCCAACAGTAATATTAGAGAGTCCAATATCAATTTTTTGTCCTTTTTGTAAATTTATTGCCATTATAATATTTAAAATTTAATATTAACCTGTACAATAATACAAAAAAGAAAACCACAATAGAATGAGGGAAACCGTAAACGGTGAAAAATTATCAACAAAACGAGCAAAAAATATCGTTAAATTGCTCTAATTTAATTCGTATGTAATAAATTATTTACCAATAGGGTACGAGCAAATACTTACAAAAAGTCTTGTGAAAATTAGATATTAATAAAAAATGAAACATTATCACTATCTTTGCCTTTTACGGCTCAACCTATAAATCAGATGAGGCAACTCTCTTTCTCAAGCACCGTAAACGCTCATAATTTCAAAAAATACCTCACTAAGAAATGTTAAAAAAAGGATCGAAACTAAATAGCATTTTAACTGGAAGTTGTCCAAAATGCCAAAAGGAAAGCATGTATGAAGACAAGAATCCGCTTCATTTAAGTAAAGTTCTTAAGATGAATGAAAAGTGCAGCCACTGCGGATTCAAATATCAAATTGAACCTTCGTTTTTTTATGGCGCGATGTATGTGAGTTATGGATTGAATGTTGCTGTAGGAATTGCCGCTTTTATAGTTTCTTTTGTCTTTTTTGAAGCCACAATCGAGCAATCGTTTATTACAATTATTTTGACTTTAGTGGTTTTATTTCCTTTCGTACTTCGTCTTTCCAGAAACTTATACATCAATATGTTTGTTTCTTACGATCCTAACGCCGGTCGGAAATAAGCGATTTCAAATATCTTTTATGAAATCTTTTGATATCAGCTTCGCGATCCAAAGGAATATTGTTTTCAATATGATCATACAAAGCTTTAGCCATAGCAGGGCCTAACATTACACCACGCGTACCAAGTCCGTTCAAAATATGAATTGATTTGTAGGCTTCATGCGTTCCTAATAATGGCCTTCTGTCCGCCACTGTCGGTCGAATTCCTGCAAAATGTTTGACAATTTCAAAATCACAAGTAATAATTTCTTTTATACGATCTAAAAGTTCTTGTTTTCCTTCTTCTGTGGGCAAAGGTGTTTTGTCGTGCCAATTGTAAGTCGCACCCACTTTAAACAGATTTTCTCCTACAGGCAAAATAAAAACACTGGTATTTACAATAACATCAAGATTCAAATCTGGTGCTTTAATAATAAAAAGTTCTCCTTTTGTTCCGTCAAGCGGAAGATAATTGAAAAAGGGATTTTTATGCATTCCAAAACCTTCAGCAAAAATAATATGTCGCGCTTCAATATTTTTATAACGAATGCCAGAATCCAAAAATTCGATGTAACTGCTATGAAAAGATTCTTCTACTAATAAATTGTTTTCAAGTAAATATTCTCTGTACTTATTCAACAATAAAGCCGTATCAACATATCCTGTGTGCAAAACTTCCCCATAATCATACGGAGAATCGATGCCAGAATATTTCTTTGAAATTAATTTAGTGGACAAAAAGGGCTCTAAGTTTTTTTTATCAGAAGCAGTAAACCAGTTATTCTGCTCTTCTATAGAAAAGAACTTTCTTAATACCGGCATTTTAAAGTTAAACTGCTCCTTTAATTTATCTTCAATTTGATTATAAAAATCATTCATTAATGCTAATTGCTCCTGCGAATTCCAAACTTCACTAAACCTTTTTAAGATTACCGGATTGTACAAACCTCCCGCAACATTAGAAGAGTTCTGAGATTTATCATCTAAAACTAAAATAGATTTATTGTTTTTGAGGGCAACTTCGGCAAAAGAAATTCCAGCCAATCCAGATCCGACGATTAAATAATCAAGCATTTTGAAGGGTATAAATAAATAGAAAAACTCTTACTACAAAGGTAGCAAGAGTTTTGTTTATAATTGAATATACACTTAGTAATTCCACATATCTTCTTCAAAATTACGAATCTTCTCTTTTACACGCTCAGACTCTAACAATTGACTCTGCGCATCATCACGAATGTAATCTTTGATTTCGCGATCTCCATACATATTTTCCTCTTTATAAATAATCGCATTAAATCTTCTCGAATTTAATATTTGATCAAATGAAATTGGAAGTGCCGAATTTTTATCATTAAATGCTTTTGCCTCATGCAGCACATCACGGGCATTTGGGAAGAAAACCCAAAACAATTCAATATAGTCCTTTTCATCACTATTCATTGTATAAACATCTGGCGTAACAGGACAAATTCCGAGTAGACGATATTTTAATTCACTTTCACGTTTATCAAAATACCAAAATCCTTTAATCTTGTATTGACTAACATCTGCAGAAGTTAAATCTTGTTTTAGAATATATTCAGCAGGAACAGTTCTTTTTGGCCCAACCGTTTCTTCTACATAAGAAACACTTTTGTTTTTCCCTTTTCCGCTAACAACCTTTTTCTTGACGACACGCGATCTATAGTCATCTGGATATTGATTAATCAATTCCCGACCTGCATCAGTTGTATCAACACGTGAAAGTGCACCCTGAATATCTTTTAAAGATTTCTTTGTATTGAAATAACTATCAGCGTACACCTCGGTAATTTTTCCCTCTTTAATTGATTTAGTTAAAACATCATAAAGGGAACGTCTGTCGGAACCAATATTTGCAGTATCTACAGGAAAATATAAAGGGAAATTGATTTTTTCATTTAAATCAATAATTTCCCATGTTGTCTTTCCCATCAAAATGTCCCTATCATTTACATAACCATAAGCCAATGGCTTATCATTATCAGATATTAACTGAGCTGCCGTCTTTATTCCAATCTGATCTGCAGTTTTAGCATTCAGTAAATTAGATTGAGCGTAAGAACTTAAACCTCCAACGACAGAAACAATAACTAATAAAAAATCTCTTACTTTCATCATGATAAATATTACAAGAAGTTAAACGTTACATTTAAAAATATATTGTATATTTTCTTACAAAATAAAAAATAATCTGAATTAGTAGTATAGCTTATTCAGTACGAGATATTGGGACAAAAAAAACTCTTACTACAAAGGTAGTAAGAGTTTTTCAATTATTATGTTATGTACCAACTTAGTAGTTCCACATATCTTGTTCGAAGTTGCGAATTTTTTCTTTCACTCTTTCAGATTCCAACAACTGATTTTGTGCGTTGTCTTTCATGTAATCGCTAATAGCTCTATCTCCATAAAGGTTTTCCTCTTTGTAAACAACAGCATTAAAGCGTCTTGAATTTAAAATCTGATCAAATGAAATTGGAAGAGCTGAATTGTTGTCATTGAAAGCTTTTGCCTCATGCAGTGCTTCTCTGGCATTTGGGAAGAAAACCCAAAATAATTCAATATAATCCTTTTCATCACTATTCATAGTATAAACGTCTGGAGTAACTGGACAAATTCCAAGTAGACGATATTTTAATTCACTTTGACGTTTATCAAAATACCAGTATCCTTTTACTTTATACTGAGTAACATCTGCAGCAGTAAGATCTTGTTTCAAAATGTATTCTGTAGGAACCGTTCTTGATGGTCCAACATTTTCTTCAACGTAAGAAACACTTTTGTTTTTACCTTTCCCACTAACTACTTTTTTCTTCACAACACGTGATTTGTAGTCATCTGGATATTGGTTAATCAACTCTCTACCAGCATCAGTTGTATCAATACGAGACAATGACCCTTCGATATCTTTCATAGATTTTTTAGTGTTGAAATAACTATCAGTGTAAACCTCAGTTATTTTTCCACCTTTAATAGCTTTAGTCAAAACGTCGTATAAAGAACGTCTGTTTGAACCAATATTAGCTGTATCTACAGGAAAATATAATGGAAAATTGATTTTCTCATTTAAATCAATGATCTCCCAAGTAGTTTTTCCCATCAAAATATCTCTATCATCAACATAACCATAAGCCAAAGGCTTGTCATTATCAGATATTAATTGAGCAGGTGTTTTTAGTCCAATCTGATCTGGTGTTTTTGCATTTAGCAAATTAGATTGCGCATTAGAAGCAAAACCTCCAGCGATAGAAACAATAGCTATTAAAAAATTTCTTACTTTCATCGTGGTATTATTATAAGATATTGAACGTAGTTTGCACTACTTTATTAATTTATTTCATAAATTACCGGAGCAGTTCTTGGCAATAAATAACTACCAGCCCCAACAAGTTTAGTTTTAATTTCAGAAATAGTAACTTGGTCTCCTTTACCAGCTCTTGAAAGTACTTGTTTACATTGTGCATTCAATCTATTACCAGAAACAACAACTGTAGGTTGTCCAGCAATTTTCATATTAAATCCAACAACATCTAAACCAACTTGAAAATCAAAATCAAGCAATTTAGCACCAATAGTAGCAATCTCTAAGTTAGATTTAGGACCTTTAACAATTCCATCTTCTCCTCTAATTGTTCCTGTTGGACCAGGAATACCTTTAATTCTGAAAACTTTTTTATCAGATACAGCTTTACCATCAGGTAATTTAGCAGTAACATTGATAGATACTTCAGTTCCTTGACCTGGACTCATTTGATATTTCCCATTTCCAACTTTCGATAGACCTGGAGCAGAAGCAACAACATCTTTATCTGAAACACCAGCAAATGAAATTGTCATCGGATTCACAACACCTCTATACACAACATTCATTTTATCTGCAGAAATTGTAGCAGAATTTGGTCTTGGCACTACAACATATTTACCTTCAAATTTAAGCGGAATAGTTTTTCCATCTTCTAAGAATGTAAATTGTCCGTTAATATTTTGTTCACCTATTCCACCAGCAGTCATAGAGATAATAGCTTGTCCATTAGCGTCAATTTTTCCAGGACCTGTAAATGATGTTGGTTTAGTATTTTCGTCATAACGACCCAAAACAACTTTACCTGTTACAGCATCTCCTTGAAAATATGCATTTTTATCTAAAACTACGATTGCTTTATAGTTACTGTAAGAAGCAGCGGCAACAGCAGCTTTTCCTAATGCACGGCTATAAACATCAGATTCCACTTTTTTAACGTCATTTTGCCAAGCTGAAAGCTTTGCGGCAGAAGCGATAGCAGGAAATCCTTTAAAGTGATATGCTAAGTATTTTTCTTTGATACCTTCTTTGTTTTTAACATCAGAAACATCAAATTTTTTCTCCACCTCAGAAATAATATCAGCATATTTTTTATCTGTTCCTAAAGCAGCTTTAATATCAGCTTTGTATTTTTGGATTTTTGCGATAATTTCTTCACCTTTTTTAGTGTAACCATCTCCTGTGAACCAATCATCAATATTATCTCCTCTATCCATTGCCTCATATGGCAATTTTCCAGTTTCTTTTTCAACTTCGAAACCTTTAATAGATTGAGCTTTAAGAGTACCTATATAATCATAAAATTCTTTTGAAATTGTTTCTACTTTGTGAGCTGTAACTGCCGCAGTAGCAAATTCTCCTTTTGCTTCAGCTGCCTTTTGATCTAAAGACTGTAATAAACCTGCATTTGTTTCTGTAGAACTCGTATTTGCACCTTCAAATTTTTCGTTCATCAAACCAAAAGCAGAAATAACTTCTTTTGATACGTTCATTGCTAACATCGCGATGAAAACCAGATACATCAGGTTAATCATCTTCTGTCTAGGGGTTAATTTTCCTCCTGCCATTTTATTTTCTAATTAGTTTTTTATTAATAAATTTAATATTAGTCAAAAACTAATTATCCTTTGTTACTCATTGCAGAAAGCATACCACCGTAAACACTGTTTAAAGAAGCAATGTTTGCAGTCATAGATTGCATTTGCTCTTTTAATTTAGAAGCGTTTTCAGCTATTTCTTTGTTAGCCTCAGCGTTTCTAGAAGCGCTTTCTAACTGTACTTTATATAAACTGTTTAATGATTCCATTTGAGCAGCAGCCAAAGACATTTCTTCAGAATATTTCTTTTGTCCCGCAATAGAATCTACTGTTGGAGAAATTGCTTTTGCAGCTCCTTCGAAGTTTTTGATGCTGTTTCCTAAACTTGACATTAATTCTCCGTCAATTTTAGCTTCTTTTAATAATGAATCTAATTTTTGAGATAATAATCCCTGAGCTTCAGTTGGAGCTTCAACTTTTACCTTTTTTTCTCTAGCTTGTCCGTTAGCTAATTCTGGGTAAACAAGAGTCCAATCTAACTCGTCCTCAACTGGTTCGAAAGCAGAAAGTGCAAAAATTAACGCCTCAGTTAACAATCCTACTGAAAGCATAACTGTACCTGTTAATGGTCCAATTTCAAAGTGAGTAATTTTGAATAAAGCTCCAACGATTACCACTGCCGCTCCCATACCATAAGCGAAATTCATTGCTTTTTTACTTAATAATGCCATAATACTTTTTTTTAGGTTTTAAAATAATAGATTTGTTGGATATTGATAAAATTATAAAATTACTTTCTTTTGCTTCCGTTACCGCCACCAGTTACTTGGGTTCCCATGTAATCTTGTACCGTTCTGAATCCGATATAACTTCTAGCTGAATCTGCATATTCATGGTCACGAGTACTTACCTGTAGGAAATAAGCAACATCTTTCCAAGAACCTCCACGAACAACTTTTCTCTGGTTTTTACCATCAATTACGTTTGGATTCATTGTTGAAACATATTCGTATGCATTTGGATTATAAGCTGAATCTGTCCATTCTGAAACGTTTCCTGCCATATTATATAATCCGTAACCATTTACTTCGTATGATTTAGCTTCCACTGTATATAAAGCTTCGTCAGCAGCATAATCTCCTCTACTTGGTTTAAAGTTTGCTAAGAAACAACCTCTATCACTTTTAGTATAAGGACCACCCCAAGGGTAAGTTGCAGATTCTAAACCACCTCTAGCAGCATATTCCCATTCTGCTTCAGTTGGTAATCTGAAAGCATTTACAAGGTCACGCCCTTTTTTCTTAGATTTGATATAACTGTTTTTGTTTAATGTTCTCCAAGCACAAAATGCTTTAGCTTGTTTCCATGTTACACCAACTACAGGATATTCTCCGTAAGCTTTGTGCCAGAAATAGTCATTATGCATTGGTTCATTATATGAGTAAGCGAAATCTTTAATCCAAACTGCAGTATCAGGATATACATTTACCTGTTCTGTTTTTACGAAATCACTTCTTTTTCCAACTTTAGCTTTTGCAGCAGCTTGAATATCCATCCAAGAATAACGGAATTTCAATTTATTTACATCAATTGTTCTTAAACCATTGTATGATTCTTCAATTGGCAAATACATAGAATCCATTACCTCAGCATAATACTCATCTGGATATGCTTTAGTATCTTTAATTAATTTTACTTTTTTGTTTAATTTTCTTCCAGCATATGGATCATCTTTTGTACCAACACTATAATAGTTATCGTACATATACTTGTCGTAAGCTGTCATTTTTTCAGGATCTGAATCGTTAAAAGCATAATCAGAGATGCTTCCACCTTTTTTACCTTTATCACCAGTACTTTTTTGTCCAGTTTCATCAGCTAAGATTGCCAAACGAACTCTCATTGTAGAATCTTTTACCCATTCTACAAATTGACGGTACTCACTATTTGTAATCTCAGTTTCATCCATGTAGAATGAACGAACTGTTACTGTTTTAGTTGGAGCATCTTCTACGTTAGCTAAATCAGCATCTGATTTACCCATGATAAAAGATCCACCTGGAACCAAAGTCATTCCATAAGGCTTTTCAGGATGCCATTTACCTCCTGTAACACCAACTAATTCACCTTTGTCTCCTGACTTACCACAGCCAATTACCAGTGTTAACATTGCTGCAAATGCAATAAACTTCTTCATATAAATTTGGGATTATCTATTCATTATTAAAAGTCCGTAAACGTATCTATTATTTATCTAAAAAACAATACTACTCGCGAAATTTATTTTACCGTTCAAAAATAATGTTAAATAAAATAAAAAAAAAATATTTCATCGATAAACTGTGTCATAAAATCGATGTAAAACGTTAATTTTTAAGTTATATAAATATATTCTTACTAATTATTTTTAACAATTCTTTCTGATTTTTAAAAAACTAAGATTTACCTTAACTTTTTAATTTACAGAGCGTTCTTGCGTTGCGCTTTCCACCATCTTTCTGGCAATTCTTGATTGCAAGCAGACAAATATTCGTCGTAAGAACAGGGTAATAACGTATTTCTTTTCAATTTATTGTGACCGTTTGATTCAAATGGAATTTCGATCCACCAACGGTCTGTTTTGTCGCTTTTATAAAAAATTAATTCCTCATCTTCAAGTGGCACAATGTACTTCAAATAATTCGAACGGCTTCCAAATGGGTATTCTTTTGAACGGTAATGAAACCCTTCTATAAAATACCATACAATCTGAGCAATAATCACTGATTCTGCCATTGTACTGTTGTGATTAAAAACTCCGAAAGAAGAAACTTTATCACTAATTCCGGCATATCTTGCCAAAGCACAGATTTCTTTACCATTGAAACCATTAGGCTCAAAAGTTACATTATTTCCTGAAGCAGAAGATTTTACAGAGTTTAAATCTATACTAACTAGGTCTGCATCTCTAAAAACCGGCTCAGCTAATGTGATTTTGTTTGAAATTTCACCCAATCGATAAGCATCAAAAAATAATTTTTCGATCAAATCAATTTCTTCTTGTGAATTGTAATAGGTTTGATATCCTATATTACAGTAATTGAATAAGTTATTTGGTTCGTCAATTATAATTTTCGTCAAGTATGAATTAGCCGAAACCAACTCATTTTCTTTTCCAAAATCAAATTTATTATCAACAGCAACCAAATTCACCATTTGCTCCAAGTCATCGTAAGCACGATAGAGCGCATAGGTCAAATCCTGCGAACCTCCCAGGACTATAGGAATGATTTTATTCTTAATTAAAGACGCCGTAACTTTTTTTAATGCAAAATAAGTATCTTCAACCGAGTCACCCGCCAGTATATCTCCAAGATCTGCAATTGAAGCATCCCAGTTACCTGGAAACATACTATATAATTTTTTACGAACAGCAGTAAGATTAACTTCATTAACCATATTGATGTTGGTACGATCTTCTAAAACGCCAATTATAGCAATATTGATCTGCTCAATATCAGGAAATTGTTCTTGCGTATGAAAAACAATTTTGCTCCCAAGCTCTTGTGAAGACAGTCCACCAACGAATTTTACAATCGTATCATTAACTGGTTCTAGAAAATCAAATTCCATTTATTTTATTTCTTTTTAGCAGCTGTTTTTTTAGCTGGAGCTTTTTTAGCCGTTGTTGCTTTCTTTGCTGCGGTTGTTTTTTTAGCTGCGGTTTTCTTTGCAGGTGTTTTTGCTGCTATCATTTCCTGAACTTGAGCTAGTGTTAATTGCGTTGCATCAACATCTTTACTTAGTTCAATTTTGATTTTTCCTTTTAGAATTACAGAGCGTCCCCAACGGGCTTTTTCTACTACAATTCCTTCTTCTTCCCAATTATGTAGCACTTTATCAATGTTCTTTTGTAATTTATCTTCAATCAATTCTTCAACATCTGATTGTGATAAATTGTCAAAATTGTATTTTTTGCTCACATTTATAAAAAGTCCGTTCCATTTAATGAATGGTCCAAAACGCCCCACTCCTTTTTGAACACCTTCTCCTTTATAAACAGCGATTGGAGCATCGGCAAGTGCTTTTTCGTCAATTAATTCCTGAGCTCTTTCTTTAGATACACCTAAAGGATCTTCTCCTCTTGGCAAAGAAATAAACACACTTCCGTGACGCACATAAGGACCGTAACGACCATTATTTACTTCTACTTCTTCTCCTTTATATTCTCCTAAACTTTTTGGAAGCAAGAATAAATTTAAAGCATCTTCAAGTGTGATATTTCCAATATTTTGATCTGCCATTAAGCTGGCAAACTTTTTATCTTCGTCGTCTGCTTCTCCAATTTGAGCCATTGGGCCAAATTTTCCTAAACGAACAGAAACTTGTCTTCCGTCGGCATCTTTTCCTAAGATTCTTTCTCCGCTTTCGCGTTCTGCGTTAGCTTCAACTTCTTTTACATTTGGGTGGAATTGATTGTAGAATTCCTGCATCATTTTTGCCCAGTCGATATTTCCTTCGGCAATTTCATCGAAATCCTGTTCTACTTTTGCAGTGAAATTATAATCTAAAATGTTTCCGAAATTCTTTACTAAGAAATCAGTAACAATGGTTCCGATGTCTGTTGGAACTAATTTTCCTTTATCCGAACCTGTATTTTCTTTTAATAATTTTTCACCAACTTTACTGTTTTGCAAAGTAAGCTGGGTATAATTACGTTCTTGCCCTTCTAAAGTTCCTTTTTCAACATAATTTCTATTGATAATTGTTGAAATTGTCGGTGCATAAGTAGAAGGACGACCAATTCCTAGTTCCTCTAACTTCTTAACCAAAGATGCTTCAGTGTAACGTGCAGGCGGTCTTGAATATCGTTCTGTAGCTGTAATATAATTATTAGCTAATTTTTCATTTACTTTTAATGCTGGAAGCATTCCTTCTTGCTCTTCTTCATCGTCATCATGACCTTCTAAATACACTTTTAAGAAACCTTCAAAAAGTAAAACTTCTCCAGAAGCTGTAAAAATTTCACTGTGATTATCTGCTTCAATTTTTACGTTTGTTCTTTCCAACTGTGCGTCGCTCATTTGCGAAGCCAAAGTTCTTTTCCAGATCAAATCGTACAAACGAGCTTGGTCACGATCGATATTTACGGTGTGGCGCGACATATCTGTCGGACGAATTGCTTCGTGCGCTTCTTGTGCTCCTTTGTTTTTATTAGCAAAAACTCTCGGTTTAGAGAATTCTTTTCCGTACGATTTAATGATTTCTGCTTCGGCAGCGTCCATTGCTTCTTTAGAAAGATTTACCGAATCTGTTCTCATATACGTAATAAGTCCAGCTTCGTAGAGACGTTGCGCTAATTGCATTGTGATTCCAACAGGCAAGTACAATTTTCTCGCTGCTTCTTGTTGAAGAGTCGAAGTTGTAAAAGGTGATGTTGGAGATTTTTTGGTAGGTTTAGTTTCTAAATCGGCTACCTTATATTTAGATCCGATGTTTTTATTTAAAAAATCTTCGGCTTCTTTTTTAGTATTGAAGTTTTTTGGAAGTTTTGCCTTGAAAGCTTTTCCAGCTTCGTTTACAAATTCTGCAACAATTGAGTAAGTTGCAACTGCATTGAAATTCTGAATTTCACGTTCTCTCTCTACAATCAAACGAACAGAAACCGATTGTACACGACCTGCCGAAAGTCCGCCTTTGATTTTTCTCCATAAAACTGGAGACAATTCGTAACCAACTAAACGATCTAAAACTCTTCTTGCTTGCTGTGCGTTTACTAAATTATAATCAATTTCTCTTGGATTATCGATTGCTTTTAGAATCGCAGTTTTTGTAATCTCGTGAAAAACAATTCGTTTTGTTTTTTTTCTGTCTAATTTTAATTCTTCCGCCAAGTGCCATGAAATAGCTTCTCCCTCGCGGTCCTCATCGCTTGCTAACCAGACCATTTCGGCATTTTTAGAAAGTGATTTTAGTTTTGTTACCAAGGCTTTTTTATCCGGAGAAACTTCATATTTTGGTTTAAACCCATTTTCTACATCTACTCCTATTTCCTTTGATGGTAAGTCGGCTATGTGACCATAACTTGACTCAACCTGAAAGTCACTTCCGAGGAATTTCTCGATCGTTTTCGCCTTTGCAGGTGACTCCACTATTACTAAATTCTTTGCCATTGCTCTATTTTTCTGCAACAAAAGTATCTATTTTTTTTAAATATCAACCTTATGAATTCATTTTTGAGGTATTTTGATATTATGAAACTTTAAATTGCAGATTTATCTGTAATACTCTCGATAATATATATAGGTATAACATTTAATGATTTATGACCGAGAAATGTGCTTTAATTTTAGATTTTAGATTTTAGATTTTAGATTTTAGATTTTAGATTTTAGATTTTAGATTTTAGATTTTAGATTTTAGATTTTAGATTTTAGATTTTAGATTTTAGATTTTAGATTTTAGATTTTAGA